>Ga0307507_10002797_pt1 | contig 35490 bp, 7 predicted proteins | sample 7_EM_MG_FD_207223 | JGI IMG/M metagenome (GOLD analysis project Ga0307507, IMG submission 207223) | Populus trichocarpa ectomycorrhiza microbial communities from riparian zone in the Pacific Northwest, United States - 7_EM | ecosystem: Host-associated > Plants > Roots > Unclassified | place...
AGGCTAGTCGGTCGGGTTGCCAAATGCCCTCAACTGCGCGCCAATTGCGTCAACCACCAGCCATTGAGGCCATTTAGAGGGGACCATATTTTACCGATGATAATAGATTTACATAAATATAGCGCATAGCTTATAGATAGGTTAAACCTATAGATAACATCTTAGTTAATAAGGTTAATTTAGCACCTATTGTCGTATAAGTAATATATAGGCGGATTTTACTCTAGGGCGTATTTATTATAATATATACCACAATGCATTTCTTTTCTCCCTTTATATTAGGCCCTAGTTACAGTTAAGGGAGATGCGCTATTAGGTTTTCTAAAAGCTAGCCTAACTTATCTTTACTGGCTTGCTTTTAGTATTCTTTATAGTAGTTACCTACGGGCCTCTTTTGACTTATATGCGTACTGCTAGCGTTTAAGGGGTCCTCTAAGCCATCTGGCTTTTAAGTGGTCTCCCTAGAAGTTTGCTTAAAGCGTTACCCTTTTTAGGTTCTGTTCCCTAAACCTAACTCTGCAAAGCCTATACTATAACCGCACTTTAAGCGCAAGGATTTGCCGCTACTAGCTACGCGATCTTCCGCAAGCTTTATAGTGTTAAGCAGTTGCTCTATACAGCAGATTTTGGTAAAAAGGTCCTCGATAGTTCTTACCTGTTTAATAAAGTTTTAGCGGAAGAGCTCTGCCTATAGGTAGGCTAAAAGGTAAAAGAACTAAAAGTCTAGCTATTGCTTGGGGTTAATAAAAGGGGTATATAAGAAGCGGTCCTCTAAGCTACGCATACAGCTAAGAAGATATTAAATCTCTAGTTCTCCTTTATAATGGCCGTATAGTACACAATAGCATTATTAAAGCGTCTTACTATAGGGTTTCTAATCTAGTCTTAGACTATAGTCTTAAACTTATCCTATAGTAAGGGACCTTTATCTTTAATACCTAGCCGGCAATAAACCAGTTAGGTGATTGTCTTCTTTTTTATAAGACCTTTAATAGCCTAGCATATACATTACTTATAGTTATAGTTAGCGTTATTAACCTTAAATTAGTTCTTAACTGCAGTGATCTAGCGGTTAAAATGCTGTTAAGTAGTACTGCTAATATTGGGTGGTGTCACGGCACTGACCTCTCGCATACTATCTTGTACTATTTCCTACTATTAGCTAGCCCACCACTAGCGCCTTGGCGCCTAGCCCTACTACTTATATAAAATACCCCTTTTGCCTCTTCTCCTCTTTATACCACAACGTAGTTATTTAGCTTACCTGCACAATGGCACTGTAATAGTTTATGGTATCTCCTCTTACGCCCCATCGCGATCTCCGCCTCCTAGTCCATAGTCTCCATTTTCCCAGTATAATTGCGACCCAGCGCGACCAATAACACTATACCACAGCCTTAGACAATCTTAGTATCACAGCTAGCCTTATAGACTTTAATAGCATTACCTAGATCCCTTAAAATAGGCAACTATAATATAGATAATACCCTATTAGCAAATACACGTAAAGTACTTGCCTGCCTCTTTAATATCTCCCACCCTAATATTACCTAGGCAATTAGGAGTGGTCTAGAGTACCCTAAAAACCTTAAGGTAGCAGGAACCTTCTAGCACCTCTTTATATATATACCCTTTTTAACTAGCGTTAAAAGCGGTCTTTAAACCATCTATAATAAAGGCTAAACTATAAAGCTTTAATATAAAGAAGCTTAGTATAGAATTAACTCCCTTAAGACACTTAAACTATATATAAAACAATACAAATAATAAGCTTTAATATACACTAAGACTATATAAAACCTAAGCTCTTAGATTACTATACTTACCTAGACTATTACTAATAAAAATACTACTACTAACTACCCTCTTCTAACCAAACCCTATAGAAAAAAGTGTAAAGTAAAAGACCTAACCCCATTTAATAATAAGGGATTACCAACTAAAAAGCCAAAAAAATTTAAAATATAGGAAATAAAGATCTAAGGCGTTTTCTAGAGAGATATAAAGTGCTTTAAAACCCTAATAGACAAAGTCCTCTATATATTAAATATGCTAACTAATAAGGCTTATAACTATATTAAGCATGGCCTTAATATACTATATATATACCTAAATAACTTAAGTAAATAGACCTTCTCCAATTAAGAGTCTATATTTATATATATAAGGAAGCACTATAAGACTATAGACATAACCTAAGCAGCTAAAAATAAGTTGGATACCCTATACTAGGGTAAGTATAACTACTGGTCTTAGAAAGCAGAGCTTAATAAATTAATAATTAAAGCAAATAAGATTAAGAAACAAAAAGTGGATTTGCTTAAGAAGAATATCTCCCTAAAGATAAAGGACCTAGCCTTTACCCTTAGCTATAAAATTAGCAATACTAATTATAAGGGCTGGAGTAAATAGATGGATATATTTATCTATAACCTATAGAACCACGCCTACTAAATAAAGCTAAATACCACTAAGCTAAGTACCGCTAACAGCTATTAACCTATACCACCTAATAATACCCTAGCACTAGTACTATAGAATAACCCAATAGACCTTAACGCTGTTAAATTTAGTAGTAGTAGTAGTAGTAGCCTCCCTAACAACATCTAAAGATATTATATAGATAATAGACTCTATATGGCATATAGTTAATCTAGCCACTGGAAAGATACTTATAACCCTAGAAAAAACCTAAATCCCCTTCTAATACTACTATACTAACCCCTTTCTAGCCATAGTAGATTCTTTAGCAGAGGAGATAGCAACTAAGGCAGTGATTATGGATATAAACATAGACTTAGACATAGAGACTTACCCCTATAATTCCCTTTCCTAGTATAACCCTAGTTAATAGTCCTATACACAAACTATAAATTAGTTCTTTATACTACTACTGTGGAAGGGTACGGTGTCTCTCAGATAGGAAAGTCACGGTACTATCTATCTATTAGTCAGTCAGTCAGTCAGTCAGTCAGTCTGTCTCTCTGTCGGTAATAAAGAAAGAAAAGAATGTATTCCGGTAGGTTCGTGATTGTATGTAAGATAAGGAGGAAAGAAGGAGGAAAGCCGAAGCTCAATAAATACAGGAAAATGCCAAGACACTGAGCATGGGACATTTTACCCCACCACACTACTAACTATAAGACTAGCCATATTCTTAGTAAAGTACCCCCTAGCATATATACACTATTAGAGACTAATATATTAGGATATACTAGCTAAGACTATAGCTACTAACCAAGCCCTATAATCTAGTTATTAAAAGGCTAACCCTTAGATTAAGTTACCTTTAAGGGTTAGAACTATATAGGGAGGAAGATAAAAGGATTAGATCTATACTACTAGATTAGTTAGACCTTATTCTAAGCTAGCTGCCACTTAATTTTAGAATAGTAAATAATAATAGAAATGCTATTCTTATTTAGACCTACTTCTCCTTATTACGCAACCTACTCCTAGAAGCTTTTATTAAAATAGTAAGCCTTATTAATAGTAGTAGTATAGTACTAGCATTTATAGGTAAAGACTTGCTTATAAAAAAGTACAATATTATAATAAAAAGACTCCTAGTTTTAAAACCGCTCTGCTTTACTAATAAACTCCCATCTAGCTTTATTACCTATTACTTTATAGTAAAAATAATAATTGGCCACCATATAGAATTTATACTCTTCTATATTATAAAGTTATTACCCTTAACACTAGTAATTCTTAAAATGCCCTAGCTTAAAAAATATAACCTAAGAATAGACTTCCCTATCCTAAAACTTAAGTTTAACTCTAATTACTACGCCTATAACTGTTTCCTATATCATATCCCTAACTATAACTAAGTAGCACTATATAGACACATTATACGGCTAACTCTTAGATACTATTAGCTAATAGTAAAAAAGGTACCTAATACTAGTAAGCTAATATACACAGTAAATAAAACAGAGATTTTAGAAAACTAGACTATTACCTTACCCCTAAAAGAATAAATACTACTAAAACTATATATCCCCTATATACATCTGCTTAACCTAGGTTAGCTAATAAGACACCTAACTTTAAGATATTTACTATATGCATATATAACCGCATATATAATAGCTAAGGGTGTTATAGCTAAGGCTAAAACCAGAGCAGTTAAGACCTCCCCTTTATAACACCTAACCTTACACCTATCTCCTACGCGTACTATATAGGGCCGCCGCCTTATTTCCGCCCCCCTAGGCTAACTAAGCTATACTAGCCTAACCGCAGCACTAGAGGACTAGATACGCCCTAACCTAAATAATATTAAATGCACTTATGCTATTAATTTTACCTAGTTCTATAAATAAAAAGGCATAAAGGTAATAAGAATCTATATAGCGGAGTTAGTAGAACTGGTTAAATAAAAAAACACTAATAGCTGCTTAAAGAGCTACCTATAGGCCTAATAAAAGTACTAAACCTATTAAAAATGTCTTCTACTAGTTAATAGAAGGCAACTATATAATAGAAGAAGCCTATAAAGCGCTACCCCCTTATTTCTATAACTTCTTTAAAATAAACCTAAAAACTAAGTCCAAGTCTCTATACTAGAAGATAGTTAATACTAATATTAAGAAATTCCTAAAGAGTAAACCAGAACTAACCTATAAAGATATTTTATAATACCTACTAAAGGAGTTTCGCGAATATATTAAACACTTCCTTCCTAAAAATATAGATAAGCTACTCCCTTATTAACTATAGAACTATAAAATTAAAATTATACCTAGAAAGCAGGCCCTATATTATAAGAATAGACCACTCTTACCTATTAAACTTAGTTATATAAAGAAGTGGATTAATAAGATACTGGATAAGGGCTTTATCCGCAAATTAACCTTACTAGCTACTATACCACTCCTCCTTACTGTAAAACCTAATAGTAGTATATAAATCTGCTATAACTACTAAGGCCTAAATATAGTTACTATTAAGAATTAGTACCCACTACTACTGGTTTATAAGACACTTAACGCACTCTATAGCACTAAATACTTTACTAAACTTAATATAATTACTACGTTTAACCAGATCTAGATTATAGAAGGCCATAAATAGCTTATAGTATTTATTACCCAGTTTGGACTCTATAAGATATTAGTTACACCATTTAGTCTCTATAACGCGCCTACTATATTCTAAAACTATATTAACTATATTTTACATAACGCCCTTAACAACTACTACACTGTATATCTTAATAATATCCTTATCTTCTCTAAAATACGCGCTAAATATATAAAATATATAAACAAAATTATCTAGAGACTTAGTAATACTAGACTCTAAATTAATATTAATAAGTTTAAGTTTTATACTACTAAAACAAAATACCTTGGCTTAATTATCTTAACTAATAGCATAACTATAGACCCTAAGAAGGTACAGGCCTTATAAGAATAAAAGAACCCAGTATTAGTTAAGGAACTATAGTAATTTCTTAGCTTTATAAACTTCTATTAATAATTTATCTAAGGCTACTCTAAGGTAGTTAAGCCTATAACTAGGCTACTAAAGAAAAGTACCAGCTAGTTATAGGGCCTAGATTAAGTATAGGCACTCTAGACCTTAAAAATAGCGTTTACTATAGCAGTAGTCTTAGCATACTATAACTATATAAAGAAGACTATAATAGAGACAGACGCCTTAAACTAGGCTTTAGGAGGAGTTCTTTACTAAGCTAGTAAAGATAGTAAACTTAAGCTAGTCGCATTCTTCTCTATTAAGTACTTTACCCCTAAATATAACTATAAAATATATAATAAGGAACTCCTAGCAATTATAAAAGCACTAAAAAAATAGCGCCCTAAACTATAAGGAACTAAACAACTATTTAAGATTATTATAAACTATAAAAACCTTTAGACTTTTATAATAATAAAACAACTAAACTAGTGCTAAGTCTATTAGGCTAAGTTCCTTTTCTAGTTTAACTTTATTATTACCTATAGGCCTAGCACAAAAGCTATAATCTTAGACACTCTTAGCCACCTCCTAGGCGTAGTATCTGCTAATATTAATAATAAATATCTATAACACTAAGACCATATTGTTTTACCACAAAAAAAAGTTAACCTTGCTATTCTAAATAAGCTACTAAGCAAATCCTAAAACTAGAGCGTTAAAAACTTTATTATAGTAATAAACCTAAAGCCTAAGAAAAAAACCCTTAAGGAACTTATTAAAAATACCTATAAGGAGAACAAACTAGCCAAAGATATATTAGCCGTGCTATAAAAATAGGAAGGCTATAAGGCATGCCGCTGGCCTAAGTAAATTAGGAAATTGCTCCACTATAATAAATCTAAATACTTAATTATTAACGGCCTAATCTACTATAAAAACCAAGTATTTGTCCCTAATTTACCTAAACTCTAACTAGAAGTTGTATACTATATATATAGTTTAGGTCCCATAGGCTACCTAGGTTACATTAAAACCCTAAACCTATAACGGGACTAGCCCAGTTACAGTAGGAATGTCTTGGTGAAACACTTAACAGATAAATTCTGACGCTTTGATTAAATTCTACTAAGTTAATTAAATTCTGCCAAATTCCGCTAACTTAATTAATTTCCACCAGTCTCCACCAAAGTCCACTAATGTAATGGAATTTGGTTAAAACCTATTAAAATCCGCATAGGCTTGTGCCTACGCGTCTGCTGCTAAGACCATAAATATTTAGCTATAAGTTTCCTATATTCCTTTCTCTTCTTTACGCAACGTCTTATTCTCTACAAGAGCTATATACCCTTAGATTTAGATAGAATTTATATTATTCCTTCGAATCTTCCTTAAAGCCTCTTCGCGCCCTTACATTACGTTATATCTATACTACTACCCTTAAAATAGCAAACGAACTCAAATCCGCCACGTTAACCATTATAGCCCTAGTTAGGGAATAAATGACTATAATATAACAGTCCTTTACAGATGCCTTGGCCTAGCAATAAGCTATACTAGAAGCCTAGCATTAGCAATCAATTAAAGCAATACGCAAAGAACTCTACAACGCTAAAGTACTTACGTTAGAAACCCTAACAGCAATACCTGCAAACGAGATTAAGATAACTATATACAAACCCGGCCCGTTAAATGCGAATCCTAAACTAGTAACGGTAGCTTAACCCATACCTATAATAAACCTAGTACCTACTATAAAATTAGAAAAGCTTCCAAACCCTCTAATATTTAATAGAAATTAAAATAACCTACGCCCCTTTATAACTAAGCTCCATCTTAAACTTTTAATAAACTATAACTGATACCCCACTAAAGCTAGCAAGATTAGCTATAGAATGTCTCGTTTAAATAAAGACGTTACACGAACTATAGACCTATTCTTCTATAACGGCACCTTTGTTAATTTTAAAACCTTTATCTCTCTATTAGAACGAACGTATAATAACGCCAGCCATAAACACACTACTGTTACTAAACTTAAAAACCTACAATAATGGAACCGAGAATTTACCAGCTTCTTTTCGGAATTTTTAGGCCTTATTGGCGAACTAGATTAGAATAAAGCCACTAAAGTTACTGCTCTTCGACGAGCTATTTTAGATAAAATTAGAGTATAGTTAATAGGCAGGGAACTGCCAAAGGACCTACCCGAATTTGTTACAATATATTAACGAATTGATAAGGACCTTTAATATAATAAACAGACTCGTTTCCTAAAGCCAACCACACCTCATGTTTAAGACTCCATAAAACTGACACATACCCCAAAACATGACCCTTCTCCGAAACCTACGCACGACCCTATAGACCTCGACGCCACTCAATCCTATACACCCTTAGGAACCAACCAACAAAGAACTTAAGCCGCAAATAGAGAATGCTTCGGATATGGTAGAAAAGGATATATCCAAAGGAATTACCAAACTTACCCTTTCGAAAAAATCCGCTGTAGTTCCTCTTACTTCTTAAATCGCACTCGCTCTTTAAGCCATACTCACTCCTTAACTCGTACTCGTCCTATAAATTATACCCAGTTGTTATAAAGCATATTACCCTTAACTAACTTAGAAAACAAATTGTCCTAGGGCCAAGTCGCGCCTTAGGATAAGAAGTGGAAGAGCATAAGTATCTAGGCTCTTCTAGCGCTAATACACAACATAACTCCCTTAATATACTTGGTGAAATTCAAACACTTAGAAAATAGAAGGAGATATAAATCCTTATAGACAGCGGAGCTACTAGTATAGGCTTTATTAATACAAACTACACAAAAACCTGACGCCTAAATTTAAAGAAACTTAATAAGCCCTAAGGCCTATAAGGCTTTAATGGCAAACCCTTAATATATAGCGAATTAACGCACTACGCTTTTATAAAAATGTGGATAGGCAAATACCTTAAATACGTTTCCCTATTTGTAATACCCCTAAAGTAATATAAGATAATACTTGGATATAGATAGCTAAAACAACACGACCCTTTAATTAGCTAGGTTAAAGAAACACTAAAGTTCTATATAACCTACTATTAAAGCCATTACTTAAAATACCACCTACCCTATAAACATGCATGAGATTATTTAAATTTAATATAATATGAACTGCCCTTGCTACGGACCCTAAATTAAAACGATAAAGCTATAACTGCCAATTGTAGTAAAGAATGCGAAGATATTACGCTGAAACCTCTTGAAATTCGTATAATATAAGCCGCACCTTTTATTTTATTAGCACGAAAATAAGACCATAAAATCTTCGCTATTACTAGAGAAGATATTAAGAAAGCACTAGAACCAAAGTAATACATTAACCCTTAACCTCTTATGCCTAAAGAGTACCATAATCTAATTAATGAGTTTAAGAAAAGATTTATAGACCAACTACCCCCATATTAGGATGCACACGATTTTAAGATAGAACTTAAACCTGATATAACACCAAAGTTCGGTCTACTATATGGTATGTTATAAGAAGAACTGCTTGTGATGCGATAATACCTTAATAAGTATCTAGAAAAAGGATTTATTCGCCCTAGTCAATCTCTATTCGCCTTACCTATACTATTTATTAAAAAGCCAGGAGGAGGCTTAAGATTCTATATTAATTATTAAACTTTAAACGCAATTATAATTCGAAACTAATATCCTATTCCCCTAATTTAAGAAACGCTTAACTGCTTATTAAAGGCACGGTACTTTACGAAGCTTAATATAGTTGCTGCCTTTAACCGAATCTGTATCCGTAAAGGAGACGAGAAGTATATAGCTTTTTGTATATAATAGGGACTCTTTAAATACCTAGTAATGCCATTTGGTATAAAGAATGGTCCTAGTATATTTTAACAATATATTAATAATACGCTTCATAAATTCCTTAATGTATTTATTACCGCGTATATTAATAATATCTTAATCTACTCGTCTTTGCTTTCTAAACACTGGAAGCACGTCTAAATAGTCCTTAAATACCTGCGAGACGCGGGTTTATAATGCGATATTAAGAAATGCAAGTTCTATGCGTCCAAAGTCACGTACCTAGGCCTAATTATATCCCGTAACGGAATTAAAATAGACCCTAAGAAAATCGCTGCAATTATAAACTAGGGAAGCCCTAGTAACATATAAGATATTTAAGGATTTCTAGAATTTGCAAACTTCTATTGTTAATTTATTAACCACTTCTTAGAAATTGCCTAGCCATTAGTAAACCTAATAAAGAAGAATATAAAATTTAAATAGTCCACTAAATATAAACAAGCTTTTAATAACTTAAAATATTGCTTTATAACTGCTCTAATCCTTGCCCACTTTAATCCTAACCTTAAATATATTGTTAAAACGGACTCGTCTAATTATGTGCTAAGGGGAGTATTGTTACAATACAATAAGAACGGCAAGCTACGTCCAGTAGCCTTTCTCTCTTAAAAACTCGCCCCTACTAAATTAAACTATAAGATATATAATAAGGAACTGCTTGCAATTATTAGATACTTTAAACAATGGCGTCCTAAGCTAGAAGGATTATTATTCCTAATACGCGTATTAACGGACCACAAGAACCTACAGTACTTTATAACTATAAAGCAATTAACATAGCGCCAAATTTATTAGGCTGAATACCTCTTATAATTTAACTTTAAAATTACGTACTAACTAGGCAAACTTAATTAGAAGCCTAACGCATTAATATAATAATTATAAGACCTACCTACAAATGCTTTAGACGAATGGATTATAAATTAATTACGGATCTTATTACCCCCTAAACGTTTTAAAAAACTATATCCTATATTTCTAGATATGGAACTCAATAGAAACAAATTAGAAGTTAATAAATAGGAAATAGAAATTAATAAGCTAATAGAATACGAATATAAGAACAATATTACGGACGCTTTAAGTACAATGTTACGACTACTTAGGGAAGAGTCGGAGGAAGCTAGTTGGTTAATACAAGCACAGTCTAGAATAGAACCAGTAGAACCATGTAACGAAGAGTGGTAAGTAAGTCACATAACATTATACGCAGTATACGTAGTATACGCGATGTACACCTATATATAATACGTATAATACGTACCTCACGTATAAGGAAGAATTTCTTAGGAGTATGGTTGTGTATTTAAAGGACCTCAGTCCCTACCGTAGATGGTTCTCTCCTTATAGTAAATCTTAGAATACAATTGGAGTTAATCTGTTGGGCAACCACTCCACCAGTTATTATTACATTGTTGAATTGTTCTTACCTACATACCCAGCCCAATAATAGGACCCACCGTAGTTACTACTATAAGGTTCCGTTACAAATAATATATGGATAATAGATATAATAAAAGTGATTTAAACGGGAAAACGACAGCATAAGGATATTATACTCGCTAAATGCGAAATTTAAAATAATCGATTATACTATTAACAGAAGATGGTAGTTCTGAATTCCAAGCCTTTACGATTTAAAATACTCGGATTTGTATATAACTCCCCTATAGTAGGGCATCCTGGCTATACAAAGACTTATAAGATTGTTTAACGAGCATACTACTGGCCTATAATGTATAACTACGTACGAAAATACGTTTAAGCATATAGGATATACGTGCGTAGAAAGACCTCTTATGTAAAGAAGCAAGGAGTACTTTAACCGCTACCAATTCTAATATAAAGATGGCGCGATATCTTAATTAACTTTATAGTTGACTTACCTAACAGTAATAGGTTTATAAATGTTATAGTAGTTGTTAACCATCTTATAAAAATGCAATATATAATCCCCATGGACTCAATTAATGCGATATTAGTAGCCAAATATTTTATTAAGTATGTCTTTAAGCTACACGGACTTCCTAACTCGATAATATCCAACTATAGAAGTTAGTTCGTTTTAGACTTCTAGCAAGCTCTATACAAACAATTAAGTATTTAAATATAACTCTTAACTGCATTTTATCTAGAGACAGATAGTTAAACCAAAATTGCGAACGCGATTATAAAACAATACCTATAAATATACTACTCCTACCTGCAAGATAACTAGGAAAAATGGCTGCCTTTAGCTAAGTTTACTGCAAATAATATAATAAACGTATTAACAGGCGTGATGCCATTCTACACGACCTACGGATAAAACCCCTAACTTAAATTTAAACCATAACCCGAAATCGACATAATAGGACCCACAATTAAATGGATTTAGTTAATTAACGCGTATAACTTCGCTAATTAAATAAAGCAGTTAACGGAACTATTACGAAGTAAATTAATATACGCTTAAACGGTATAGGAATGGCATATGAACAAAGAACGAGCTCCCGCATGGGACTTTAAGGAAGATAACATAGTTTACCTAAATACATAAAACCTAAAGACTTAACGGCCCTTAAAGAAACTTAATTGGAAATTTACGGGCCTATACTAAATTAAGAAGAAATTAAGCCCATATGCTTATAAGCTTAAACTACCAACTAAGATAAAAATATATCTAACGTTTTACATAAGCTTGCTGCAACCCTTAAAAGACGAACCTATAACCCACAAAGTGCCGCCGCCACCTTCTATAATTGTTAACAATGGTAACGGTTCTTACTTTATTAACTTAATTAATAATATATAATAAAAAACACAATCTAAACGATTTAAACTTCTTATTAAGTGGGAAGGATATAAAATATAAACCTAGGAAACCTATAAACAGGTTAAGGCCGACGTGCCTTCCCTAGTAAAAGAATTCTATAAAGACCATCCTTCGCGGCCTACTTTAGCTAGATGGATATAATATAAAGGCAAATAACTGCCACCTAACACAAAGACATAAAACATAATAGCAGGAAACTCGAAATTAAAAAGAACTCAAACCATATTATAACGCTCGTAAGGCAATAAGTTATAAATTCTTAACTAAATTAAATTGTTTTGGACCTTTGGCTAAAAGGGGGGGTACTATAACGGGACTAGCCCAGTTATAGTAGGAATGTCTTGGTGAAACACTCAATAGATAAATTTTAATGCTTTAATTAAATTCTAATAAGTTAATTAAATTCTGCTAAATTCTGCTAACTTAATTAATTTCCACTAGTATCTACTAAAGTCCACTAATGTAATGGAATTTGGTCGAAACCTATTAAAATCCGCGTGGGCTTATACCTACGCGTCTACTACCAAGACTACGAATATTTAGCTACAAGTTTCCTATATTCCTTTCTCTTCTTTACGCAACGTCTTGTTCTCTGCAAGAGCCATATACCCTTAGATTTAGATAGAATTTATATTGTTCCTTTAAATCTTCCTTAAAGCCTCTTCGCGCCCTTATAAAACCTCCTTAGTTAAACCTATTAGTGGCTAGGTATTTTACAGTTTATAGCTACCTTTATAAAAGACTACGCTCTCTACTTCCGTATAAAGACCCTATACTTAGTATTACTTAATTTCCTAAAACCACTAGAACTACTAGTCCGCCTATAAACCAATATCTCTATTAATTATATTATTAACCTACCTAAGTGCCTTCGCAATGGCAAAACATATAAATATATCTTTATTATTGTTGACCGCCTAATAAAAATAAGATACTTTATTCCTATTACCAGCCTAGACACTAAGGAGCTTATTAAAGCATTTACCTATACTATCTATAAGTTACACAGTGCCCTAAGTACTATTATTTCCAATAAAGGGTCTTTATTTATCTCTAACTTCTAGCATTACCTAAACCAACGCCTAAAGGTAACCCTAAACCCCAGTTCTATATAGTACCCTAAAATAAATAGTTAGACCAAGATTATTAACGCAGCAATAAATAAGTATCTATACGCTTTTATAAGCTTTACCTAAAATAACTAGGTAGATTAGCTCCCCCTTACTAAGTTTACTATAAATAACTAAGTTGACAAAACTATAGGAATCTCACTATTCTTTACTAACTACGGCTACAACCTATATTTAGGTATTAAACTAGCGGGCCCCTATCTATTAGCCCTATTTATATATATAAAGAAAAAGTACCTATAAGCTGATACTATTGCTAACCACTTTAAGTATATCCTAACTTAGCTTAAAGCTCTAGCTTATATCTCCTAGTAATACTATAAAAATAGCACTAATATAAAATGGGACAAAGGTATAATATTTAAAAAGGATAATATAGTTATAGTTAGCCTTAAAAATATAAAGACTAACCGGCCTAAGAGGAAGTATAATAATAACTAAGATAGACCCTAGCCTATCTTAGCTGCTTATAGAGAGGCAGTTATAGTAAACCTCTTAAACCATATTTATATTAACAAGTCTTTCCATATATTAAAAGTCCGCCTTTAGTTCCCTAAGGAGATCTTTAGCTAAGCACGCATTAATAAAGAGGAATATTATAATATTATAAGTAGGATAGCTAAAAGAGATAATAATGGCAATATTATAGATAAATAGGAATTTAAAAAAAATCTTAATGTATATAATAAATAAAGGGATAAGCATAGCTTAATATACTATATTAAATGGAAGTATTATAACTAAAAAACCTAGGAACCTAAGAAGTCTATAAAAGGGTATAAGTATGCACTACTAAAGTTCTATAAATAATACCCTAAAAAGCCTAGACCCCTAGACTAGATATAAGGTAAAAGAGACTTACTACGTTAAGGTTATAGGCGATAACTATAATAATTTAAAAAAGTTAAGATCTTATAGAACTTTAACTACTAATTAAAGTTATTTAATTAGTTAGATTCTTGCTAAGAGCGCTATACCTAGTTAGTTTAGGCGGTGGTGTAAAGTTCTGCTAATACTATTTATTAAGCTAACTAATTAGGATTTTCTATCCCTAGAATAGAAAATTGCTATTAGCTTAGCTAAAAGCGGTAAGTAAAACTAACATCTTTATACACTAAGTCCACTATTTTCCATTAATACTATAGCCACTGGCTATATAACCGCAATTTGCTAGTATCACAATATTCTATTCTAGAATTACTTATTTAGTTTAGGGACCAAACCTTCTAGGGGAGGGAAGTACTATTACGGCACTAACCTCTTATATACTGTCTTATACTGTTTCCTACTATTAGCTAACCTACTACTAGCGCCTTAGTGCCTGGCCCTACTACTTATATACAATACCCCTTTTAACTCTTCTCCTCTTTATACCATAATGTAGTTATTTAGCTTACCTGCACAATAGCACTATAATAGGTAGTAACTTCTTAACTAGGGCATTAAGATTTATTTAGCGTATGCATTTACTATATAACTTATGCTTTTTACTAGAGAGGCAATAGGAGGGCTTTATTAAATTAATAATACTCTATAAGTTAGCTATTTTCTTAGCCAGCTTATCTAGCTCCTTTATATTAGTAGTATTTAGAGGGATGCTAGTAATCTTACTAAGCCTCTATTAAGCCTAGGTATATAAGTTAAACTAGTCTCCAGCATTTATAGGTAGCTAATTGTTTTAAGGTTTAAAAGGTGGCTTAAATTCTATTAGTATATTTCTAGCAGTTTCGTCTACACTAGATCCTAAGGCGTTTAGCAGTTATATTATTAGCGTATTACCATTAGGTGCAAGTATTGGTTTTCTTTTTAGAGGCATTATAGAAAAATTAAACCAGCTATCCTCCTAAGGGGATTAGTAAGGATTTAAATATAAGGTAAGAATATAGATAGGGAGCTTAATAATAGAATAATAGGGTATATTATATAGATAGACAAATCCTTAAGGGAAAAGGAGGAGTCTATATACAAGGTAAGAAAGGGTTTTCCCTAGTTATATACAGTGTATATACCTTATAGGTAAGTCATCCCTAGGTCGCCCTAGGGTCGCCTATAGGCATAGCAGTAAGTTTTCTAATTAAGCCTAAATTAAATTAAATTAATTATAAAGCAATTTAAATCAATATAATTTATAAAGCGGCATTAGGCAACAATTCTAGTGCAAAGAGGTAGGGTAGCTTAAATTGTTTAAATAAAATATAGGTAAGGTTTTTGGTTAAAATGCCTTTAAGGTGCTAATAAAGGATCTAGTAAATAAGCGCTCAGTTACTTTTCTTAGGTCCTATACTAGTATTTAGCAACTTTTACTTATCCTATAGGTCCTCTATAGGCATTTTAGAGGAATATTTAAGCTGCTAAGCTTGCTAAAGTTATAGAGTTTACGCCTACTAAAGTGTTACAGTGCCATTATACAGGTAAGCTAAATAACTATATTATAGTATAAAGAGGAGAGGAGGCAAAAGGGGTATTATATATAAGTAGTAGGGCCAGGCGCTAGGGCGCTAGTAGTAGGCTAGTAAATAGTAGTAAATAGTACAAGACAGTATATAAGAGGTTAGTGCTATAATAATACTTCCCTCCCCTAAAAGGTTTAGTCCCTAAACTAAATAAGTAATTCTAAAATAGAATATTACAGTATTAGCAAATTACAGTTATATAGCCAGTAGCTATAATATTAATAGAAAACGGTAGACTTAGTATATAAAGATATTAGTTTTACTTACCGCTTTTAGCTAAGCTAATAGTGATTTTCTATCCTAGGGATAGAAAATCCTAATTAGTTAGCTTAACAAATAGTATTAATAGAACTCTATACCGCCGCCTAAACTAACTAGGTATAGTACTCTTAGTAAAAATTTAACTAATTAAATAACTTTAACTGGTGGTTAAAGTTCTATAAAATCTTAACTTTTTTAAATTATTATAGTTGTTGCTTATAACCTTAATATAGTAAGTCTCTCTTACCTTATATCTAGTCTAGGGGTCTAGGCTTCTTAGGGTATTATTTATAGAACTTTAGTAATACGCACTTATACCCTTTTAGAGACTTCTTAGGTTCCTAAGTTTTTTAGTTATAATACTTCTATTTAATGCAGTATGTTAAGCCATACTTATCCCTTTATTTATTATATATATTAAGAATTTTTTTAAATTCCCATTTGTCTATAATATTACCATTATTATCTCTTTTAGCTATTCTACCTATAATATTATAACATTCCTCTTTATTAATACGTGCTTAACTAGGGATCTCCTTAGGGAACTAGAGGTAGACTTTTAATATATAGAAAGACTTATTAACGCAAATATAGTCTAGGAGGTCTACTATAACTACCCCTTTATAGGTAGCTAAAATAGGCTAGGGTCTATCCTAGTTATTATTCTACTTCCTCTTAAGCTAGTTAGTCTTTATATTTTTAAGGCTAACTATAACTATATTATCCTATTTTATATTAGTGCTATCTTTATAGCATTGCTAGGAAATATAAGCTAGAGCTTTAAGTAAAGTTAGGATACGCTTAAAGCAGTTAGCAATAGTGTTAGCTTATAGGTACTCTTTCTTTATATATATAGATAGGGCTAATAGCTAGGGGCCCACTAGTTTAATGCCTAAATATAGGTTATAGCCATAGTTAGTAAAGAATGGTAAGATTCCTATAGTCTTATTAACTTAGTTATTTATAGCAAACTTAGCAAGGGGGAGCTAATCTACCTAATTATCTTAAGTAAAGCTTACAAAAACGCGTAGGTACTTATTTATTACTATATTAATAATCTTAGTTTAACCATCTATTTTAGGGTGCTATATAGAACTAGGGTTTAGGGTTACCTTTAGGCATTAGTTTAGGTAATGCTAGAAGTTAGAGATAAATAAAGACCCTTTATTAGAAACAATAGTACTTAAGGCGCTGTGTAACTTATAAACAGTATAGGTAAATGCTTTAATAAGCTCCTTAATGTCTAGGCTAGTAACAGAAATAAAGTATCTTATCTTTATTAGGTGGTTAATAATAACAAAGATATATCTATATGTTTTGCCATTACGAAGGCACTTAGGCAGGTCAATAACGTGGTTAATAAAGATATTAGTCTATAGGCAGACTAGTAGTTCTAGTAGTTTTAAAAAACTAGATAGTGCTAAGCGTAGGGTCTTTATATAGAAGTAGAAAGCGCAGTCTTTTATAAAGGTAGCTATAAACTATAAAATACTTAGCTACTAATAGGTTTAACTAAGGAGGTTTAGGGTCTTAATATAACCTAGGTAGCCTATGGGACCTAAACTATATATACGGTATATAACTTCTAGTTGGAGTTTAGGTAAATTAGAAACAAATACTTAGTTTCTATAGTAGATTAGGCCGTTAATAATTAAGCATTTAGATTTATTATAGTGGAGTAACTTCCTAATCTGCTTGGGCTAATAGCGTGCCTTACAGCCTTCCTATTCTTATAACGCGGTCAACATATCTTTAGCTAGTTTATTCTCCTTATAGGTATTCTTAATAAGTTCCTTAAGGGTTTTTTTCTTAGACTTTGGGTTTATTACTATAATAAAGTCTTTAACGCTCTAGTCTTAGGATTTACTTAGTAGCTCATCTAGAATAGCAGGGTTAACTTTTTTTGGTAGTAAAATAATGCAGTCTTAGTATTATAGACATTTATTACTAGCATTAGCAAATATTACGCCTAGGAGGCGGCTAAAAGCGTCTAGGATTATAGCTTTTATGCTAGGCCTATAGGTAATAACAAAGTTAAACTGGGAAAGGAACTTAGCCTAATAGACTTGGCACTAGTTTAGTTGTTTTATTATTATAAAGGTCTAAAGGTTCTTATAGTCCATAATAATCTTAAACAGTTGCTTAATTCCTTATAGTTTAAAGCGCTATTCTTTTAGTGCTTTTATAATTGCTAGGAGTTCCTTATTATATATTTTATAGTTATATTTAGGGGTAGAGTACTTAGTAGAGAAGAATACAACTAGCTTAAGTTTGCTATCCTTACTAGCTTAGTAAAGCACTCCTCCTAAAGCCTAATTTAAGGCATCTATCTCTACTACAGTCTTCTTTATATAGTCGTAGTATGCTAAGACCAGTGCTATAGTAAATGCTATTTTTAGGGTCTAAAGCGCCTATGCTTAATCTAGGCCCTATAACTAGCTAGTACTTTTCTTTAATAGCCTAATTATGGGCTTAACTACCTTAGAGTAGCCTTAGATAAATTATTAATAGAAGTTTATAAAGCTAAAAAATTGCTATAGTTCCTTAACTAACGCTGGGTCCTTTTATTCTTATAAGGCCTACACTTTCTTAGGGTTTATAGTTATGCTATTAGTTAAGATAATTAAGCTAAGGTATTTTATTTTAGTAGTATAGAACTTAGACTTATTAATATTAATTTAGAGTCCAGTATTACTAAGTCTCTGGATAATTTTATTTATATATTTTATATATTTAGCGCGTGTTTTAGAGAAGATAAGGACATTATTAAGATATATAGTATAGTAGTTATTAAGGGCATTATATAAGACATAGTTAATATAGTTCTAGAATATAATAGGCGCGTTATAGAGACCAAATAGTATAACTAATATCTTATAGAGTCCAAACTGGGTAATAAATACTATAAGCCACTTATAGCCTTCTATGATCTGGATATAGTTAAATATAGTAATTATATTAATGTCGGGAATAAGGCAAGTTGCCGTCACGCGAGGCATATTGCCATTACGTGTTGACGTGGCCCTAGCGTGGTAAGGAACCTTAAGTTCCTTACCCCTTTCCTCATTCCTAAAAAGAATTAAATAACAATTATCATACTATCTACGAACCGTAGCTATGTAATATCACCTTGTGTTACTAACACTGATTAGTGGTTAACTTTACTATTATACCACAGAACAGCTAGGTATTCCACCAAGAAGAGATAAGCCACTGTACCAGTGCTACTCGTGCTAGAGGAAGCTGTCTTTTAAGGTTAGAACTAGTCCTAAACCTTAAATAGAACTCTTCTATAAATCTAAGGATTTAAAGGCCAGAACTGGTCCTAAGCCTTTCCTAGATTACAGATTCTTGTGTCCATTACGCAGAATAATATGCTTTATGAGTCTTTGCGATTTAAGGCCAGAACTGGTCCTAAGCCCTATAATCGCAGATTCTTGTCTAAATGCGTACCAAACGACAATTAATAATCCCTATACTAATAATACCTTCTCTCCTATAACCCTATAACACTTCCCTTCCTCTAAAAACATAGCTAATAACTAGAGAGACTCCTTACTACTAGGGGTAGCCACGTATATAAAACTTATTAATAAAGATTAGAACGATTTTCCCGTTTTTAATATAACAACCTATACAGCAAAATAAGTTAATAGCTTCCTCCTACACTATATTCTCTTCTACCGAAGTAGACACTATGCCAATATACAACTATAGGAATATTTTAGGGAGGATTTTATAGGATGGACTGCCGATACTTAGGTACTTGGAAATGTTAATATTATTTAGGATTTTTAAGACTTCCTCTATAGGAATGGGGTATATATTACTAAGAACAGTAACCTAATTACTAGTAACATTTAGGCCGTTATTATTAGAATAAAGAAGCCAGTATAGACGGAAGCTAAGATTATATATTAACTATAGAAACCCAAAACCAACCAATATTCTTTAGAAGGCAACTTTAATTCGTATCTAAACCCCCAGAACGCTACTCTTCTACCTAGAGGTACTCTTCCACCTAGAGGTACTTTTCCACCTAAAGGTACTCTTCCTCTACCTCCTCTACCGCCTCCACTTTAGCTAACCAGTGAGCCTCTATTACAAGAAGTTACAAATCTAATAAAGATATATTCGGACAAAGAAAAGAAGTTTAGAGGAGAACTATACAATATGCTTAGAACAAAACTACAGGTCTTTTACAACTATTGCAACAAGGTTGGAATTTAAGGCCACTAGTACCACTACGCTTTCTCTATTATATTAAAGGGACGGGCGGCGACATTCTATTACAACTATATTGCGGGTAAAAACTATAGCTTTAATATAATGCTTTAGCTTATTAGAGCTCACTTTAAGACCAATAAAAATTACTAACTTTATATATCTAAATAGCGGGAGATTATATTCTAGAGAGTTATTACTTCTAACCTAATAAAGACTTATTTAGAGTGCCTTTAATTACTCTTTAATAAACTCTAGAAAATCTAATATGGCCTTACTAAAACTTACTAAAATAAGAACAGCCTAAGGGACTAGGTTATTTTAGCCTACTATAGCATTCCTAAGTGCAATCTAGCGCTATACAAACCTACAGATATGTTTAAAGGAGTATATACTAAGCTACGCTCCGCTATAGGTACTGTAATGCAAATATAAGAATCTTAATAGTTCTATACTAAAAACCCTACCTAACTAAGTATTCCCAACTAATATAATTATAACTAGACTAACCAAATATATGGTGGCCGTGGTAGGGAATACGGTAAAGGGTATAATTAATGTTAACTATAAGGCAATTATGGAGGTCCTTATGGAGGTTTATTTTAAAGTAATTGCCAGAAGAAGTGCTACGTTTATAAGAAGCTAAATTGCTAGTTAACTAGACACTCCCTTAATAAGCGAAAGGAGGTATATAATAAGTTTCATCAGAGTGCAAGAAACGTCAGAAATTATAAGGTTACTACGGCCTACTTCTAAAGCTTCCTGGTTTAATATAAAGGCGTAAAAGATTTTAAGGGTAAGATTAATAAGACTAAACAGCTCCTTATAGATATGGAAATTAAGGACTACTTTCCTAACTAATACTTCACTAAGTATAGTAAGGTAGATAGTATATAAACTATCACTATTCTTAATAACCAATCTACGCTCTATTCTATTACGAAGTTAGATATCTTTAATGAGCTAAAGGAAAGCTCCGCATTCTTCTTTAATAATAGATACTCAGCAAACATCTTCTATGGTATTATGCTAGATACTAGAGCCGCAGGAGTATCTATAATAGGAGAACCTTAAGTTTAAGCCCTTTAGCAGCTTAATAGCTCTATTTAGATTAACTAATTAACAGTAGGCTAATATATAATACGCTTTAGCAAGGGTACTGCAATCTCTCTTAGCACAATTAGGGTCTAAACCCCCTTAGGATATATTACTTTCCACATTATTCCCGCGAACACTCCATTTCTATTCTGCATTAGGGATATGGATAAATTAGGCGTTAAGCTTAACAACCTTAAGAATATGCTTATATAGGGAGATAATCAGGTGCCTATTATATATAAGTAGGGTTACCCTTAGCTACTCCTTTAATAACTAGAAAGGAGTGTTGCTTAGAGCTATTTAACTAAGTTAGAGTTACGTTAACTATACCATCATTTTAGCCACCTATCCGTTTACCAATTACTTAGGGTTCTTTAGCGAGTAGGTTATAAAGTCGAGGTTAAGGCAATTAAGTATCTTATAAAGTACTACTATTACTGCCAAATAAACTAGAAGTCCCCTGGCCAATTCAAGTTCACCCTTAAAGATAACTACAACTTTAACTTCTATATTATTGTTAACGTTATGTATCTTAGTGGTAAGCTAGTACTCTAAGTTATTAACTTCTTAACCTTCTTTTAAGCCGCACGTTTCTTAAAGGATATATCAGCTAGGAACGCATAGAATACCCTTTAATTATACTAGATTAATGTCTACCTAGGACCCCCTAATTAAATTATCTATAATATAGAAAAGAACTTCTTATCTATAGAGTTTTAATAATAGATAAAGGCAATAGCAATTAAGGTTAAGGAAGTCCCTATTAAGGCATATAATAGTGTTGGAAAAGTAGAGCGATATTATACACCATTACGCCGCATATATAAGATTATCTTTTTAGAACTAGAGGACGCTAGCAAAGAACTTACCTTATAAATAGCTATTAAAGCTATTAATAATTCTACTGGCCTAGATGGACTCATACCTATATTACTAGTCTTTGGCGCCTACCCTTAAATAACTAATAATTCTCTACCATCTCCCTCCGTTATATAATGAGCTGAGGCTATTTATAAGGTAACGAAGGAGGTATAATATCTCTACGCTACACGCTAAGTTAACGATATACTAGGAATAAGAAATGGCCTAAATACCTTAACTACGCTTAATCTGCCACTCCAGTCTAAGGTACGCGTATAGCGTAAAAAGGGAGGATAGTTAGGCCTATATTAACTTATTACAATTAATAGCCAGACTTGTACTATTTAGATGCCTTATAGACCCACTTAATTCCGTTTAACTGTTATTAAGCCTTACTACAAAGATAACAGTTTTAAGCCTTTGCAGGATACCATAGAAAATGCCCTAGAGAAGAGCCATAATTAACGTACTCTAGAAGGCAACCATAATTCTAATATAATTATAGTAGATACACTATAACCACAACGCGGTAGAGGTCGCCTAAAGGGATCACAAAATTACTAACATCTTATTAATTTTAAAGAGTAATTTGTTGCCGCTATTAAGAATAAAGTTAAGCTATTAATAGCCTTTATAACAGCCAAGGAGAAGGCTGACTTTAAACTCGCAAAATAGCTCTAAAAGGAAGGTTATATTATAACTCTAGGAGCTCCTTTCTAAGCATCTAATAAGCAGGAGATTAATAGTCTTATTATAAGAGGAGTCTTTAAATTTAAGAAATATAACCCTACTAAGTTTAATAAAGTTCGCATCTTTAAATTAAGAATAGTTAATAAAATTAAGGGCGAAGCTACTAACACCCCATTTAAGAAATTAAGGCTTATTATCTAAGGTTACAATAATAATAGTAAGGAGGTAATTCTTATACAATCTCCTATAATTTAACAAGCTAGTTAGCAAGTTATTATTACACTAGCTCCCTCCTTAATAAAGAATAAAATGGTGGTTTATTTATAAGATATTACTTAGGCCTACACCCAATTAGAGATGCACCTTTAGCGCTTAATATTAGCATACCTTCTAGAGCAAATTCGTCACCAATATCCCAAAGATATAATCATGGTTGTGCTTAAGCCATTATATAGAATTGCAGAGGCAGGAACCTATTGGTAGGCTACCTATAGTAAGCACTATAAAGAGAAGCTTTTAATGACTACTTCTATATTTAACCTATACTTCCTAATTATAACTATAGGAACTCCATTTGGAATCGTCGGCATATAAACTAATAATATAATTATTTTAGGAGACGACCAATTCTTAGCTCTTAAAGAAGATAAGTTAGTAAAGGCAAATCTTATAGCAAAGCTAAAGGAAAAGCTTGATTTAACAATACTATTACTTTTTAATAGATGTACCCTCTCCCTAAACAAGGATTCTATTGCTTTACGCTAGAAGGGTTAAGGTAAGAAGATTAATATTATTAACGCTAATTCTCTAAAGCAAGGATATGTAGAGTAACGCGCTTATAGAGCTTATATTGCTTCTATCTATTAACCTAAGGCTTTATTTAATCTCTCTATTGCCGCCTAACACCAGGAACTAACTAAGGATAATATTCTTGCCCTAAATAAACGTCTTTTCTAGCAAATAAACTATCTTAATTGGGGACTACTCTATATGCCTATTAATCTTCCTACCGCTAAGCTCTTTGTATTTATTAATGGATTATTTGTAAATAACAAAGATTTTAGCTTCTAGTTAGGATATAAGATTATTATCACAAACGAATTTACTAGAGAGAATGACTTTATAATCTATAGCAATTTTATCTATTAGAGCTTAACTAAGAGTAAGCGCGTCACTTAAAGCGTTCTAGCGTTAGAGATATATAGAATGGTCGGTGGAGTTAATATAGCAATTACAATTAGAACTACCCTAAAGATAATTATAGATTAACTCAAACTTCCTATTATCCCTATAATCGTATGCACTAATTCATACTCCCTTTATAAGTGCTTGGTTAAGCTTGGTACTATAAAGAAGAAGCGCCTTATAATTAATATTATAGTACTTTATTAATCCTACAAACGGCAAGAACTCTTTAAGATTTAATAGATTAACGGTTAAGATAACCCAGTAGATGTAATAATAAAGGCAAATCTAAACAAGGCTCTAGAAACGTTTGTTAATATAAACACTCTATATATATAAGTTAAAGGTTAGGTTAAAAGGGAGTAGGAGTATAACATTCTATAGACCCTAACTTAAACTAGCCAATTAGGATTTTCCATCCCTAGGATAGAAAATCGCCATTAGCTTGCTTACTACTAGCGCCTTAGCGGCCCACCTATCTTTGCATTATCCGCCAAATTCTGCCAACTGCCGTATTATCGCATATTGTCGCATATTGTTTGGTATTGTTATACACTGTCTAGTATTGTCGCATCCTGTCTGTTTGTATATATATAGATAGCAACCATAAAAAGAAGAGTTGCCAGTGTCGGGAATAAGGCAAGTTGCCGTTACGCGAGGCATATTGCCGTCACGTGTTGACGTGGCCCTAGCGTGGTGAGGAACCTTAAGTTCCTCACCCCTTTCCTTATTCCTAAAAAGAATCGAATAACAATCATCATACTATCTACGAACCGTAGCTACGTGATATCACCTTGTGTTACCAACAATTAAGTTTAGTAAAGTACTTAGCGCTATAGAGTGCGTTAAGTGTCTTATAGACTAGTAGTAGTAGGTACCAATTCTTAATAGTAATTATATTTAGGCCTTAGTAGTTATAGTAAATTTATATACTACCGCTAGGTTTTATAATAAGAAGGAGTAGTATAGCAGCTAGTAAGGTTAATTTATAGATAAAGCCCTTATCCAGTATCTTATTAATCCACTTCTTTATATAACTAAGTTTAGTAGGTAAAAGTGGGCTATTCTTATAATACAGGGCCTGCTTTCTAGGTATAATTTTAATTTTATAGTCCTATAGTTAGTAAGGGGGCAGCTTATCTACATTCTTAGGGAGAAAGTGTTTAATATATTTACAAAACTCCTTTAGTAGGCATTATAAAATATCTTTATAGGTTAGTCCTAGTTTACCCTTTAGGAATTTCTTAATATTAGTATTAACTATCTTCCGGTATAGAGACTTAAACTTAGTTTTCAGGTTTATTTTAAGGAAATTATAGAAATAAGGGGGTAGCGCTTTATAGGCTTTCTCTATTATATAGTTGCCTTCTACTAACTAGCAGAAAGACCTTTCTAATAGGTTTAGTACTTCTATTAGGCCTATAGGTAGCTCCTTAAGCAGCTATTAGTATTCTTCTTATTTAACTAGTTCTACTAGCTCCGCTATATAGATCCTTATTACCTTTACACCTTTTTATTTACAAAACTGGGTAAAATTAATAGTATAAGTGTATTTAATATTGTCCAGGTTAGGGCATATCTAGTCCTCTAGTGCTGCGGCTAGGCTAGTATAGCTTAGTTAGCCTAAGGGGGCGGAAACAAGGCGGCAGCCCTATATAGTATATGCGGGAGATAGGTATAAGGTTAGGTGTTATAGGGGGAAGGTCTTAACTGCTCTAGTTTTAGCCTTAGCTATAACACCCTTAGCTATTATATATGCGGTTGCATATACATATAGTAAATATCTTAAAGTTAGGTGTTTTATTAGCTAACTTAGGTTAAATAGGTATATATAGGAGACATATAGTTCTAGCGGTATTTACTTTTTTAGGGGTAGGGCAATAGTCCAATCTTTTAGAATCTTTGTTTTGTTTACTGCATATATTAGCTTACTAGTGTTGGGTACCTTTTTTACTATCAGCTGACAGTATTTAAGAGTTAGCTATATAATGCGTCTATATAGTGCTACTTAGTTATAGTTAGGGATGTGCTATAAGAGATAGTTATAGGCGTAGTAATTAGAGTTAAACTTAAGTTCTAGAATAGGGAAGTCTATTCTTAGGTTATATTTTTTAAGCTAGGGCATTTTAAGAATTACTAATATTAAAGGTAATAACTTTATAATATAGAAGAGTATAGATTCTATATGGTGGCTAATTGTTATTTTTGCTATAAAGTAATGAGTAATAAAGCTAAACAAGAGTCTATTAGTAAAGCAAAGCGGTTTTAGAACTAGGAGTCTTTTTATTATAATATTATACTTTTTATAAGTAAGTTTTTGTCTATAAATACTAGTGCTATACTACTACTATTAATAAGGCTTACTGTTTTAATAAAAGCTTTTAGGAGTAGGTTATGTAATAAGAAGAGGTAGGTCTAAATAAGGATAGTATTTTTATTTTTATTTACTATTCTAAGATTAAATGGCAGCTAGCTTAGAATAAGGTCTAACTAATCTAGTAGTATAAATTTAATCCTTTTATCTTCCTCTCTATATAGTTCCAACCCTTAAAGGCGACTTAGTCTAAGGGTTGGCCTTTTAATAACTAAATTATAAGGCTTAGTTAGTAGCTATAGTCTTAGCTAGTATATCCTAATATATTAGTCTCTAATGGTGTATATATACTAGGGGGTACTTTACTAAGGATATAGCCGGTTTTATAGTTAGTAGTAGTGCAAAGGACTAATCCATAGTTTATATATAGGACTATTAGCTAGGGTTATACTAGGGAAGGAAATTATAGGGATAAGTCTCTATATCTAAGTCCATGTCTATATTTATAATTACTACCTTAGTTGCTATCTCCTCTACTAAAGAATCTCCTATAGCTAGAAAGGGGTTAGCGTAGTAGTATTAAAAGGGGATTTAAGTTCTTCCTAGGGTTATAAGTATCTTTCTAGTAGCTAGATTAACCACACGCTATACAAAGTCTATTATTTATATAATGTCTTTAGATATTATTAGGGAGGCTACTACCACTGCTAAATTTAATAGCGTTAAGGTCCATTAGGTTATTCTATAGTGCTAATACTAGGGTATTATTAGGTAGTGTAGGTCGATAGCTGCTGGTAGTACTTAGCTTAGTAGTGTTTAGCTTTATTTAGTGGGCGTAGTTCTATAGGTTATAGGTAAATATATCTATCTACTTACTCTAGCCCTTATAGTTAGCATTACTGATTTTACAGCTAAGGGTAAAAGCTAGGTCCTTTATCTTTAGGGAGATATTCTTTTTAAGTAAATCTACTTTTTATTCCTTAGTCTTATTTACTTTAATTATTAATTTATTAAGCTCTGCTTTCTAAGACTAGTAGTTATGCTTACCCTAGTATAGGGTATCCAACTTATTTTTGGCTGCTTGGGTTGTGTCTATAGTCTTATAGTACTTCCTTATATATATAAATATAGACTCTTAGTTAGAGAAGGTCTATTTACTTAAGTTATTTAGGTATATATATAGTATATTAAGGCCATGCTTAACATAGTTATAAACCTTATTAGTTAGCATGTCTGATATATAAAGGACTTTATCTATTAGGGTTTTAAAGCACTTTATATCTCTCTAGAAAACACCTTAGATCTTTATTTCCTATATTTTAAATTTTTCTTACTTTTTAGTTAGTAATCCCTTACTATTAAATAGGGTTAAGTCTTTTGCTTCATACTTTTTTCTATAGGGTTTAGTTAAAAGAGGGTAGTTAGTAGCGGTATTCTTATTAGCAATAATCTAGGTAAGTATAATAATCTAAGAGCTTAGGTTTTATATAGTCTTAGTATATATTAAAGCTTATTATTTATATTATTTTATATATAGTTTAAGTGTCTTAAGGGAGTTAATTCTATGCTAAGCTTCTTTATATTAGAGCTTTATAGTTTAGCCTTTATTATAGATAGTCTAGAAACCACTCTTAACACTAGTTAAGAAGGGTATATATATAGAGAGGTGCTGGAAGGTTCCTGCTACCTTAAGGTCCTTAAGGTACTCCAGACCACTCCTAATTACCTAGGCAATATTAGGGTGGGAGGTATTAAAGAGGTAGGTAAGCGCTTTGCATATATTCACTAATAAGGTATTGTCTATATTATAGTCACCCATTTTAAGGGATCTAGATAATGCCATTAAAGTCTATAAGGCTAGCTGTGATACTAAGATTGTCTAAGGCTGTGGTATAGTATTATTAGTTGCGCTAGGTCGCAATTATACTGGGAAAATAGAGACTATAGACTAGGAGGCGGAGATCACAATGGGGCGTAAGAGGAGATACCATAAACTGTTACGGTGCCATTGTGCAGGTAAGCTAAATAACTACATTGTAGTATAAAGAGGAGAAGAGGCAAAAAGGGTATTGTGTATAAGCAGTAGGGCCAGGCGCCAAGGCGTCAGTGGTGGGCTAGCCAATAGTAGGAAATAGTACAAGACAGTATATGAGAGGTTAGTGCCGTAACACAAAGGTACTTTTAAAAATTATTATTTATCTCCTAATTAACACTACTATCTATTTCCATCTATATGGACGTAGAAACTGCTTTATCTATACCTTCTATAGGCCCTAATAAATTATAGGTACCTACAGAGCTTTAGAAGACCTATAACTTTAATAGTTACGCCACTAATACAGACCCAGTAAGGGACTTAATGAATTTAGAAGTAGATATGTATAAAGGCCTTAACTAGAAGCTATTTCCTAGCTTTTAAATTCCTCTACTATCTGAAAGAGACTAACAATTGCATATTTGGCAATACTACTATAAGATTTACCAGATAGATATATAGAAGATCTATACGGTATGCAAAGCTTATAATAAAAAGATAAAAATAAAATATGCTACTAGCTATCGCTGGCTTAACAGCTTAACTAGTAGATGCGTAGAGTACCTTAAAGAGAAGTATAATATTGGTAAAGATGGAATAATTAAGCAGCTAGAACAAGGTCCTAATACACTTATTAGTATAATAAATAGAACTCCAGAGGAACAAGCTGCTATTAATAACTAACGGAGGGCGTTTAATAAAGCTTAATTTAAGAAGCTTCTAACTAGGTAGATTATTTAGGACTAGATTGCATTTAATTAAGTTAATAGTAACTACTTTTAAGACCTTATTTTCTACCTTAACGCCAACACTAAATATATCCTTCCTACCCGGAACACACTGCGCAAATAGATATATAAGGATTTTAAGTAATACAAAGGCATAGTAACAGAGTTGCTCAAGCGCGCGTATAGCAGAATTTATATTTCTATGGATATATAGACCTCTTAAAGTTTGCTAAGTCTCCGTAAAATCATTGTTTACTTTATTAATAATACTAGGCAATATTAGAGCTTCTTACTTAGTATTCCAGACCTTACTAGCCAATATACTGGGGTTAATATTGCTAACGGCGTAGCCGCGATCCTTATTAAGTTTAATATTAGTAATAAGCTAGGCTACTTTATACTAAATAACGTATTAAACAATAACACCTATATAAAAGCTTTAGGAGAGGAGTTCCAGTTTAACTAGAAAGAACGTTAACTATAGTACGTGGGTTATATTATTAATCTCATAGTTCAATTAATTCTTTATAGAAAGGATAAGAACGTATTACAAACTAAACTGGAGGAGGCTAAAGATAAGATTAAGTAGCTAGAGCTCTAGAGGAAACAAGGCCCTATTAGAAAGCTTTACAATGTTATTATCTATATTAGCTTAACTTTCTTATAGCGCAAATAGCAATTTAAAGAGTTTTAGCAAATCTTTGGCACCTCTATGCCATCCACTGTTAAAGGCAGCACTACACAAACCAGCTGGAAGCTTATCCTCAACATTAACACGCGCTAAAACTCTATATACAATATAATTAATTGGGCAATCCACCTAATATTAGCTATTAATGCGTTTATTAAGAAGGAAAAGTGGGAGTGGGAGGCCCACTATAAGCGCGCCATAAAGGATGGGATGAAGCCTTATCCAGCTAAAGGCAAGAAGAAGCCATTAATTATAGATAATGCGTTAAGCCATAAGGATTGGGATGTGTTAAAAGAGTATATACAAATCCTAAAGCCGCTTAAAGAAACTACTAAGCTTCTAAAAGGAAGGGCTGCTTAAGGTAAGCTTCTTTAGTAGAGTTTATTAACCTTCTACTAACTATTAATATTAGGCAAAAACGGCGCTCTATAGGAGGTCCTCCCCTTAATATTCTATCTAATTAGAAGGCTTAATAAATTCATGCATTAATATAAGGACAATCCTAAGTCCCATTTCTATACTAGCCTCTAGCTTAGATGGGAGAAGCTTAATAAGTACTACAAGCTTACTAACAACCGCGCCACCTACATTGCTTTAGTTGCCCTTTACCCGCGATATAAATAGAAGTATATTAAGGATAAATAGGCCAGCAAGTAGGAGTGGATTAATATTATGGAGGAACACATTAAAGGGCAGTGGGCTGCGTACAAGAATATAAAGCTGCCTATGGATAAAGAAGCTTGGCTAGCTAAGCGCTAGCAGCGCAAGGAGGATAGCTTAAGAGCCTTCCTAAATAAAGGCTTTAGCGACGACTCTAATAAAGATAAGGCTCGCGATAAGTATAAGGATTGGATAAAGAACAATCCACATAGGAAAAAGAAGGTCTTAAACCCAATTTAGTACTAGTAGGCTCTCCGTATTAACTATCCACGCCTCTTACACTTCGCAATTAATTAATTTAGTGTACTGGCAATAAGTGATAAGCCAGAACAAGTGTTTAGTGTTACTGGAAATATGGTACGGCCGAATAGGGCGAGGCTTAAAGCTAACGTAATTGGTGCTGCTATGTGTTTAGGGCAATGGGATAAGAATGCCGTTATTAATATAAGCTGCTAAGGTTAGTAGCAGATGCAGATCAGCTTAAGCAGTAAATAGAGGACTAATAGATGGCAGATAACGACGACCCAATCCCTATATCCAAAGCCCTTAACACTACGCTGATGATGTCATATATTGTGGACTTCCTCTTGTGACCAGCGGCGCTATATAGGGGAGCTTATGCGAAGGCTCTGCGGGCAAGATTAAGGCGAATTAGGTAACTTTTGGTTGCTACACCATGCTAAGACTTTTTATAGGGACTATGTATACTATCTTAACAATTCAAGCCTTTTAAATCTTCCGGAACTAGCCTGAGTTAATTTAATTCGATGATTTTGGAGCGCCAAGCAATTCATTCAATTCCGAGGTTGTTGGAAGACTTGAAAGGCTTACTGCCATGCCTGGTCGCCTGTACCTTGCGGCTATATAACTATCTACTTAGGTTTCACCTGATAATCTCCTTATTATCCAAGTGCATTTCTTCTAAACCATCGACACCCTTGAACGCGCGGTAATGCTAGTGCCAGGCATATATCAAGCGATCTTCAACATTATAATTAGGGCAGCAGGCCCAGACTTCTATGCACGGCGGCTAAGTAACAAACGTATGCCGCCATGACCCATCCCCGCGATTCTCCTTATTGAACGCAATAATTTCGGGGAAAGATCTGAAAATGTGAGTCCACAGGGAAAGTTGTTCACCTTTGCCTACTTAGCAGAGGGTATTGTGGAACGTTGTGCGCATGATCGGGTTTCTCTTTTTATGTCCAACGTAGAAATGGACGTCATCGCAATGGTCACACATGCGCTGCTGTTCGCCGCACGCTTCTTCCCAAATTTTATGAACGCTTCGGTGCGCAAGGGGTCCCCTTTGTAAAATCCCATGGGGGATCTGGAGTGCTCGAACTTGATAGCACGGAGCTAGCAAATTTGTTGGTGTCCCCGGATGAGCAACACAGTCGCGCCAAGTTCTATTGACAAGCTGAGCCTTGAAGATGCCGAAAAAGTACAGGTAGGACAAGGCCTCCTCGAGCAGTTCCACAATGCCGAGGACATGTTGCACTGCTGATGCCATGATGTATGACGGTAGGGAGAGGAAGAAAGGTGCTGATTTGTGTGCTTGAAGAGAGAAAGTTGTCTCATGTAGATGGTTTACTATACAACAAAACGGACTTCCTTAATTAGATTTTGGGGTCGATGAGTTGCGGATGTTAATTGCAAGACGGTATACAGTTCTCATAGCCAGGTAAGTGATGAATGCGTCAATTATCCAAGGATGAAGTGAGGCATCACGACTAGTTTCTTCGACGGAATGCCTGGAGGGTGCGAGGTTGTGAAGAAGAAAATGAACATATTCACGCAGAACTAAAAGCTATTACTATTTCAACCTACCCACTAGAGGTCGTTGCCAATCTTACTAATTTTGGATGATTTCGGATATGGTCGACGCATTAGATACCCGCCACCCCGTCGAGCATAGATAATTTATCCGAGACTCTATGAGCTCCTTAAAAGCTATCAGAATCAAGCCTCTCTACAAACCATAACACACAAATTTTATTTCACACTCAATATATGTTCACACCGACAGAAGAGGCATATTTCAGGGCCATGCTCGATTCACTACTCCGTGCTATCTAGAGTTTCCTCCACTTCCGAAAAGACCACGCTCGTTCCGAAAAGACCACGCTCGTTCCCTATCCACCATGGCTCATCCGTTGCCATATACTCAAGGAGAATGCTCAATTTAAAGCCTAAAAGTACAGGTGCTTCATATCCTTTGCCCCAAAGAGCCACAGTCATGATCTCATATCGCATGCAAGAAAAACAGACCATCATTCCCTTAGAATTTATAATCATTGCGTTCTTCCGCCTCTACAGCTCCTCTTTAATGTAATCGGTCGCCTTCTGAGCAGCCTCCTGAACGCGATTCTTGCTCTTGGTGGCACTCTCTGTTGCGGCATCGCTAGCCTTCTGACCAGACTTTGACGCGGAAGACGCAGTGCTCTTTGCGGATTTAGAAGCAGAAACTGAAGCGCTGGAGGCACTCTTTCCAGCAGCACCAGTAGCACTGGAGGCGCTGGCAGAGGCGCTGGAAGCTGCGAGGCCGAGCTTTTGCTTGATCCATTCGACATAGGAAGCGACACCTTGGGTAGCCTGGGCATACTCGTTGCCAGCGGAGGAAGTAGCAGCACCGTAGTAGCTTGAAGCAGATGGGGCGACATTATCACCGGTCAGCTTGGCGCTGTGCTTACGGGCCAAAGCGATGAGCTCATTGCGCTTCGCACCTTGCGGGACTTTAATACCGTTCTTGTCAGCCCACTCCTTAAGCTGGCTGTCACTCCAGGAATCGAAAAGGGCATCGCTGAGGCTTTGCTTGGCAGCGGCAGCAGCGGCATTCATGTTGTGACTGGCGAGACGAGAATTGCGACGGACGGAAGCAATCAGCCTGTCTCGGGTAGTGGGTTGGGAGACGGAATAGCCACGCTCATCCAGCCAGGCTTTAAGGTCAGACTCGGACCATGATTCATAAAGCCAGTTACCGGGATAAGACGTTGTCTCGCCTAGCTTGTTCGCAACAGTTTGGTAGTTCTCGCGGGCACTCTTGAGGAGGTTGTCACGGGTGCGTGGCTGGGGAACGGGAATGTTGTGATGGTCACAGAACGCCTTGAGTTGAGAATCAGTCCAACTGCAAGCTGTTAGCTAGCGTACAGCTAAATTGAGGGATTTGGCAGTGACTTCATACCTATCGAATATCCAGTCTCGGACATTTGCGTATGAGTTAGAGACAGAGTCTTCTATGTCAAACCAGTACGACTTAACCTGAGCGATGAGGCTGTCCTTGTTCTTCTCTGTGCCCTTCTTTGCCTGCTGACCTTTCAGGCTCAAGTATGATTGGAGCTGCTGCGTATCCCAACTGTGGTAAGGGTTTACGACCTTAGAGTTCCAGTTCTCTTTGACAAGATTTTCAAGATCTTTTCGGTCTGCTGGAGTAGGGTAAGGGATATTGTGGTCAGAAAGCCATCGTTCAAGCTCCGTCTCATGCCATTTGCTGTAAACTGATCAACGGTTAGTTACCTGGTCGGCTGATTAAATAAAACTTATCAGGGGCAAATTTAGAGAGGCATTTAGGATTAATGAACACATACCAGATTTGCCGAACCAGGTACTGGCGATAGCACCCTCAGTAGCCAGAGCCACTACAAGGGTGGAGACAAATGAGAATCTCATCCTTTGATTAGGGAATTGGGGGGAGAAGAAAAGTGCAGGTCAATTATGGAATGCAGAGATGTTTTCGTGAAAGAAATGGAGGTTTGAGAGTGAGGAAGGAAGTAGAAGATGTAACAGTTGGCGGAAGGCGATGTAGACAAAAGATGTGGCCGTGACGTATAGTGAGGTAAAGTTGACCGGGTTACGTTAGCGTTGATCGAGCAGGCTCCTGCCACGTAGTGGGGCGATAATGGCCAATTATTTTTGAATTGTGGCTCCGAAAGACTGCAAAACATGGAATTCTTTGTCTTTTCGATCTTGTGCTTTGCGGGGTGAGGGATCACGAGCCACTGACATCACTGTGGTTTTCTTACAGTCACTTGCAAAAGATTAGTCGTTTGCAAAACGAACAGCCGGCATCGCGCCGCACCAAAATTTGTATGAGGTGTAATGCTTGCTATTTGAAGACCTAGCAAACGTTAGTAAACAGCCGTAAGTAGCTCAAAGTGAAGCTTAAGCCTAGCCTAGTTAGTATAATTATATAGGACCTTCTGTGGTGTTTTCCATGGCTTCTAACAGACGTAATAAGCCAGCTAAGCAGCCAGCTAAGTTACCAACGCGCGCATTAACGCTGTTAAGGCAGTAGATAGATTTAAACTATATATCCTACGTTTCTATAATGCGCCTCCGCGTAAGCTCCTATTAATTAACTAACGGTAAAGTGTAGAAACGCCTTAAAGCTCTTAAACGTTTCTGCTAGTCAATAGTTCCTTTTAATTTACGCCTTAAGGTCCTTAAACATCGCCTTAATTAGGTTATAATCCGGTAAGTACGGTGGTAAGAATATAAGTAGTACACTATGCTCCTTATATAGATCGCGGAGTTACGCTGACTTATAAATTAACACGTTATCTAGAATAAGAATAGATCGCGGCCTAGGATATAGTATACAATAAGGAAGTACCTGCTACTCTAGAAATAGCTTAAAAATCTCTACTATAATTAAGCCTTGGTAAATAAGGTAGCTTAGGTATCTGTTAACTAATAGTGTATCGGGAAAATATTCGCAGGATGAGATTCAAGTAGACTTTGATTTTCGCGTTTCGCGTAATTGACATGCAATTTGACTAACTCGACACGCAATTAACCAACTTGACACGCAATTGACCAACTTAACACGCAATTCAACCAACTTGACATACAATTAACCAACTTAACACGCAATTCGACTAACTTGACATGCAATTAACTAACTTGACACGCAATTCAACTAACTTGATATGCAATTGACCAACTTGACACGCAATTCGACTAACTTGACATGCAATTAACTAACTTGACAACTTTAAAAGCTAACTATATATTTCTTAACACGCAATTAACCTACTTAGCAACTTTA
>Ga0307507_10002798_pt1 | contig 35486 bp, 41 predicted proteins | sample 7_EM_MG_FD_207223 | JGI IMG/M metagenome (GOLD analysis project Ga0307507, IMG submission 207223) | Populus trichocarpa ectomycorrhiza microbial communities from riparian zone in the Pacific Northwest, United States - 7_EM | ecosystem: Host-associated > Plants > Roots > Unclassified | place...
TTCCCAGAGTCACGATACTCTGATTACCAGTAGGTCGATTTTGCTTCGATGCAGTCTTCGAGCTGAATGTAGAACTTTTCAGAGCAGAGGACTTTATGCGAAAATACATGTGGCCCAATTCTTGCCTGCCAAGTGCGACTGCTCTGATCACTGCAGCGCAAACAGGATCACAAGGGCGATTCACATTAGAAGGGGTTGAGAATCATGCTGCCCGTAAGTATTATTAGCTTCTATAGCTGTGGTTAAACTCCTCCAATAACACAGATTATCCAAGAACACTTAGAGAGTGGGGAAGGCGGTTGGAAGCCAACTTGTCCCAGGACCTAATCGCAAAAGATCACCCGAACCTCAAAGACCGCGCTGACTACGAGGCGTTTAAACGGAAATGGCATTATCAATTTGCTTACGCTGGTGCAGGGTTTGTGCAAGGTTACATCACATGCCACATGCTTACATTCATCCGCGATGTGAGTGCATCTCACACCTTCTTCATCAGATGGATGTGCCGACGCCTTTCTATCTAGAACGATAAACCCGCTACTCGATGCGATTGATAACCTGTTTGCGACTCCTGGAATACACGGGCGACACTATTACTACAAAGTGCAGTATGCCAAACACGGGTTTCCGCGCTGCATTATCATTATTTCAATGTTTTATCTTGGATGCAACTTAGATGGGCACATGGTTATTTACAGGTTATCGGGGACGGAACAAACAGGCTAAACACAACATGGTGTATCGACTACAGTGATATAAACATTGGTTCATGGTTTTTGCTTCCCTGATGTTTTTGTATTATTGGGGCATGAAACAATCCAAAGTAAAGTGTTTGTAACTTATTATGATGGATACACGATAAGGTGGTTTCTAGATTGATATAAGCCTCATAGCAAATGTTGAGAAATAAAATAGGTGGTAACATAAAAATCAAGACATCAAACGCGTGGGGTCCAACTTGGATGTCCAAGACTGAAGGTCTTTGGCATTGGAGGCTGCCAGTGCATGCGAATTGGAAGAGGTAAATAGCGTGAATGAAAATGGTTTCTGCCATAGTCGGTTGCTGAGCAAAGGTATATTTAATAATTAGGAACATACTCACTCCCAGCAAGGTTTCCTTATGAGGGTCACTCTCTACATTGACACCACCCAAACTGATGACTCCTGACTCCTCTACCTCATCTGATTGCGTGAAAATATGGAGATATGGTCTGTTTAACGATTACATGCAGTCATTGAAGAGAGCATTTATGATGCAACTTACCGCCGCAGCACGAACCACCGGCGTTCCCAGATGTTCTCGTTCGCATTTGTCAAGACCATCAAATACCCTTTCTTTGTCGCAGAATCACTACTATTACACAAGCTTTTCAGTTGGATTTATAGTTTGATAGTAGGAAACGGACCTGCGAGGAACCAGTTTCGTCTCAGAAACCAGATTCAGTCCATGAAGAGTATGCACCGACTGTTTTGAGGAAGAAGGGTCGTCAGTTTCACAGGGTTCTTGACTCAATATTATCTGTAAAAAAGGATGGTTATTATCGGAAAGAAAAGTAACTCAATGGCTTACCTTGCCACGATGGCCAAACTGCTTTTGCCATAACTGTAATGCCTTCCGCAGAAGATCATCCGCTCGCCAAACTAAAATGTCTGCAGGGAGTGGTTTCGGAGGCGATCCTACTAGAATAACTCGTATTGCCTGAACATCTGCTGCCCTCCGTTCTGTGGTGATCAGTCTGGTATAGTCTTCAACAACAGAAATTCCGCGAGGCTTCCAGATCCCAAGGATTTCTTCCCCTCTAACATACTTTTCGGAAGTATCGATACGCCACAAGTTTTTTGCAGATCGTGTGAGTTGGGGGAATAAACGTACGTTGAACAGGGTGCTGGTCTTCGACAAAATTTTATTTGTACCAAAGAAATGGAGTATCTTGGAGGGCGGACCAGCGTCGCGGGTCTGCATCGAGATTGCCACGTCCATATGGAAATGGATTGGCTCACTGCATGTTTCCACTGCCACCAACCACGCCAACTGCAATACGATGCGGTGATTCGGAGACGTGACGCGGTTGAGTAGCACTGAGTCGTGAACGCTGGAATCCCAGAGTGCCGCACAACTGAGCATGCCAGTTCCATCCGGCTTAAATTCCACATTTTGCTCTTTCAGAAGGGGGAGAGTTGTCATTGATTGAGACGATGAGTCATGAATGCGACCTTTAGCATCCAACAACCGTACGTTTCCAATGCGAACTTTCGTGAATTCTTGCCATGGTAACTGAAGCCCTGAGTTGGATGATAAGAAAAGGACTATGCGCCGTTGCAATCCTTGATGCAAAGAGAATACACCCGTATCGTGTGTGCCATGAGAAATCACTGGAGTAGGGGCATAAGTACCATCTGCTGCAAGTTCACAAACTTGTAGCCAAGCCACAACATCGTGCGTCTGTTCTACCACGAAGTCGTTTTCGGGACGCCGCATGGGCGGCAGTACGGCTGGTGGTGCTTGCGAAGCAGGGTCAGAGCGGGCGAATTGCCTTTGCTCACGCATCTCATCCCAACGCTCCATTCGCTCCAGGTATGTCGGTTTGAGAGCAGCGAAAAACTCGATTGGGGCATAATCTTGTCGCAAATGATTAAGAACTTTGGATGTGGTCACAATAGTGAATGCACGCCTGAATTTCAGCTCCGAAAGTGCAGACGAATCCATATCGATCGTCGCTGAGGGAAAGACTTCCTCAGCCGCAAGGGTGCAACCAACAAATGAAGACAATCGAACTTGTAGATGAATACTGCGGAAATCCTGGGAGGAGAGGCCTTTAACTTGATCAATGGTAAGGAAGAAGCTCAATTTGCTTCCAGGTGGGACCATTGATGGGGCTGGGGATGACGATCGGGTTGGTGGTGACGAGAAATTCGCATACTTGGAGGACAGGACAACGTTGACAACCTTGATATCTATCCGGCAAGAGCCAATAGCTTCCGCAGTATATCTACAGAAAATCGGCGCCGTCGATATGGAGGACATTTTCCGTGACAGAGTTGCAAGTGAAAGAAGTGCGTTACCAATAAAGGAATATTCAGGTGGCGGTGAATCGAAGAAAGGTTCGTCTGAGGAGAAATGCTGGGTGTAAGACGGACGATCAATGTATGTGGTCAAGTTGCGCATGCGTTGGAGTTGTTGCTGCATACGGTCCAAAGACCACATGTATATTGCATTATGCCTTTTGTCAAGGACTTTGATTGCTGCGGATGGTTGGGTAGCAGAGGCCAGAATGGGATCAGCAACGTCGCCAAACTGATCAAGACTGGTGATGGTATCGACTGCAGAACTAGGTGCAGAAAGAGAGCCTCCAGATGCAATTGAAAAATTATAGGATACTTCCTTCCTTAGTTCTTTGCTATTAGTATGAAGGTTTGTAAATAAAAGAACTCCCAGATAAAATTGGAAATACCTGATGACATTCGCTTCTTTGATGGCTACGGCATTCGTTAAAATCTTTTCCGCCATCGAAAAGGCACGATGGGCCCGCCATCTATCCAGCACTTTCCTGATCAATCTGAGCTGTCTTGCCGTATAAACGATCGGCTCGAAGTCGATCGCGAGAGCATCCAAGTCCCCCCGAGCTCTAGCGTCGATAAGCCGTTTCATTCGCGACTTCACCAGTTGAAGCTGTTGTTCCATATGCTCCTTTTCCAACCTCAGATCCTCAGCCTCGGCAGAATCTCCATTAACATCCTCAACCAGGTTCTCAAGTGGGTTTCGAGTGTCTTTAAGATAACCATCGACGGCGGGACTTCCGCCATGACTCGGGACTGCATATAGACTGGTGTCGTCTGTATTTGCTTCGCTCATTAGGGGACGGCTGGTTTCGCTCCAAACGTCATCGACATGGCTCATGCTGCTTTCAGGACGTGATTTTGTATGATCACGCATCGTCTTCACCTTCGTGATCTTCTCGTATAACTTGTTCAGGTCGTCATCAGGCAGATTATCAAGGGTTGGATCTAAGCCAAGACGTGTAAGAGCAGCTTCCCTTTTCGCAAAGTTCCAATCGACATCGAACTGCTCATCGGTGGATGAGGATGGCGAATCCGGTCGAGTCGAGTTCTCGCTGTTTTGTTCGAGGTCTCTGGCTGTCACGCTTAAATGCATGTTTGATCTTGCTGTCGCACGATCTCTCTGTTTGCGGACTTCCTCGGGATTGTTAAATCTGAAAACGTGGTTGTCGCCTGCCCAGTAAATTATATTATAAATTAGTTAGTTTTTGCAACAGAGCAAAGGGAGGGCAACTAACCGAGAATAATTCTAAAACCCGACCGAAGTTTGTACGGCTAAGAAATATTGACAAGATCCGTGAGTTTGCCTCAGCTCCGCATAATAGGACAAGCGTCACTGACCTGACTCGGAGTGAGCTGTTTCCCATTCAAGAACTGTAGAGAATGAAATTATCAAAAAAATATTGTTCAACGGATCAGCAGCTGAACTTACCGTGATACTTTGCGGCATTGATACGATTGTGACTTTGCCTTCATTATTTTCGAAGGCACAGTGCACCTCTAGGATATTATCACCACTCAGTCGGATCGCGGCTGGCTTTTCGCTGTCCATGCGCCCAACCTAGTGGAAGCAGAGAATGAATGAGAGATTTTACGAGTTGGAGGTCGTGTCACAGACAATTGTTTCTCCAGGTTTGAGTTGATATATCAAACATTCGCTCATGAGAGGGTCTGTGTTGAGGTTTCATGACAATGGTCAAACGGAGATAGATACCTCACTGACCTTCATTCTACAATAAACGTCCAGATAATGATAAGATTATAAGCCTCGACACACAGGTAGTATCTGGTCAAACATGAAATGAAACACACCAGATTGACGAGATGGGGCATCTGTACATCACGTCAGTTCGAGACTCAAAGAGTTTTACGAAGAAAGGGCGGGGCGAAAGAGGTGACAACTGCTCACCTTCTTGGGGGTATGAACACCGACAAGATTCTTTTCCACTGTAATACCCAATTCCTCAAGAGCTTTCTCTCTCTCTTTCTGAACCTCTTGCGTTCGTTGCAATTTCTGTTCCCAGGTCTCATTGAGACTCTGCATGAGTTTTTCGCTTGCCTCCATCTGCTCTTGGAGTTCGGCTTTGGTCACAGTCTTGATTCGACCATCTTTCGTTTTGTAAGTGACCTTCTGCTTCTCTGGGGGTACGTTTGGATCAAAAGAATCCTGTGAAGTTCCAGCCACGCGAGCTGTTGGTGACGATCACGGTGCCAACCAAAATCCATGTAACGACAACGTATGGTGGTGGAACGGGGTTAAAGGAAGCAAAATCGAAGATTACATTAATGAAGACAATCGGAGACGAAAAAAATGCGTCAGTTATGAGATCACATGAGTTCCGTAGTCGGACAAGACTGCGTGAGTGCGATAAAATCGTACTTACCTCTTAGCACCTCCAACTCTTCCTTGAGCTCGCGCACCAACTTCGCGTTCGGATCCTCGTTTACTACCGCCTTGTTCTTGATCTTCTTAGCCTGATCGGCATACCGTAGTGTACTAAGTGTCTCCTCGTAATCAGCTGGCGAAATAGCTGCTATCATAGCAGTCTTCGAGTTTCCACCAAGACTGTCTTTGAGCAACCACGTCAAAACCTACAACATTTCAGTAAACTGAGAAAGGAATTGGATGCTTGCAGATCGCCATTTCAAGTTTTCCAAACAACTCGGCCTAAGCGAAAAAAAAAGACCTACTGAATCACGATAAGGAACGAACTCTTCTGCCTTCTTCTTCCCTTTCTTCCCATCAGCTTGACTTGCCAGAGCCAGGGTGGAAATGACTTTTCCAAGGGTCGTCAGAGATTTATTGATGTTGGCGCCTTCTTTCAGGCGTTGTCCAGTTGCACCAGTAGAATTTGCCCGTTCTGATCCTGCAAGGTCCACGAGACTACAGGCAAAAAGGATCGAATACACATTCGAGATGACATGTGGAAATAAATAAGGAAAGATGCCAATTGAAAAGATGCACATAATAGTGGATTTATGAACGCACCTTATACGAGACACCTTCTCAGTGTCCAGATTTGTATCTACATCGTGTCGTTTCATCGACAGAAGTAGCGTGAAAACAGCATGAGATCGAGAGGAACTGCAAGATAGAAATCGAAAGGTCGTAAGAAACTCATATGATGGGTAGTTGAATTAGAATGAAAAGCAGAGGCGTGTGCGTCCGATCTACTAGAATGCAGAAGGCGATGAGAAAGGAAGACGATGATCTGAGAGCCAGTCTAATGTGGCGGCTAAACGCGCTTCGGTCTCAGAACAGAACGGTGGAATAAGACGGGACTGGTGGGCCGGAAGCGATGGTAATGTGTGTAGATCAACGAGTACCAGTACGCACGTTTCGTTCATGTTGGTAGCCGCCACAGTGCGTGCCTTATTACCCTCATCCATGAGGGTCATCATCTCTTCGTAACTTCCAACGACAAGCTTGCTGAGATCCTCAACGTAAGGACCTAAACTAGGATGCTCCCGAACCCTGAGATTGCCAGTATTTTTGGGATTGAGCAAGTCTCGCACTTTCTCGTTGTAGATCTATTCCCGTCGCAGGACGGTTAGCATGGATCAGAGGAGTAATTTGAACGCACTTCTATGTATGACACCTCGACTGTGAAGTTGAGGTTTGGATCTGCGTTTTTTTTCAACCTAACTCGCTCAAAAAGTTCCATGCAAGTCAAGGGTATTATTCCTTTATCAGGTCCATCTTAGAAGTGTGCAAGAATTGTCAATAAATACACCAGATACTCCTGAGAACACGCGACATACATCCCATCATGCTGCGGCAATGGTCTCAATTTCAGGAAGCTGAATCCTGATGGCTAAAAAGCGGGCATACCTGTAGGATTTCCCGGATCCTGCGGTGGTAGGGATGGTTTGATTATTAAGACACTAAGGGGGGGAATGTTCCACACCTGTTTGGCCATCTAAACCAGTAACATGAGAGTCAAATACCCTACGGAACGAGTCAGAAATACACCTACAAGCAAGAATGCACGCATTGAATCCCGCAAAACCGTGGTCCAAGAGTTCCTTTCCCAGATCATCGAAGAGGGTTTGTTGTGAGCAGTAACCAGGCTCGTCTCTCGGCCCCGCAGACCAGTAAGACTTGTCAAAGCTAAAGTTCATCGTCTTTCGCTCAGTCGCGCGCTTCGTATCGCCTGCTTCGGGTGGGTCAAGAATGGTTTGGTTTCCTTGCATGTGGATGAGCATTTTCGCTCCTCGGGCAATTTCTGTAGATTAGGGCTCACATCTCGTGTTTGAAACGAGGAATATCAAGAAGCTTACCTCGAGAGTTTAGTGGCCGACATCGTACGACAACCTTGATATTACCAGACCCATCGCCATGGTCAGCCATCCAGCAAGTAGGCTTATTATACCCTGAAGACAAATTAAAGAGCGGTTATATGCTCAGGAGTACCCTGAGCTCTTGGTCTAGTCGATGGCAAATATTATGCGAATAAAAACGGGATATAGTGGATGTGGAATGCAAGAAAGGTCGCGGGAACGCGGAATGTTTGCCATCACGGAGGCCAACTTCAATGCCGATAACATATTTCTTATTTGTATGTCAGTACACACGTTAACTATGTACTGGTCCCTACTGGCCCTCATACGAAGAAGGACATCAAGGGAACCCTTCAGATGACCACAGGTATCTCATTTGCAGTTCCCATCTTGCGAGGGTGGAAATAGATGCCACTGCAGAAACGGAGTTATAGTAAATCGAAGTCGTCGAGCTGGACAAGTATTAATCGAGAAGAATTCGAGAGAAGGGGAAGCGAACCTCATCGTTGTACTGCATGATCGTGCGCTTAAGCTTGGAGGTGTCTACCCAGGTTACAAAGTCTTCCATGTGTCTCAGGGGTGGTGAATATACAAGCAAGGCGGCACAAGAGACAGCCCACCTTGTCACCAGATATGCAGGATCTGTGATGGTATCAGGACCGACACGGACATGACCTTGTTCGATGAATTTGACAGCCTTGAAGGAACGATGAGTGGCGATATGATAAGCAGAAAGTCAACGTACAGCACTAACGGTCTCTGCCATCTTAGACATGCACATAAAGACCGCCAGACGCCTCCTGCAGAAGGCCGCAACAGTGAGCTTGTTTTCTAAATCGCTGAGTTTCGCGGCTGAATTCAGGACGCCGATGTCGTAGAGTTTTGACAAAATCTGCGCTTCCATTCGTGCCCGGAAAGGATCCTGCGATGGTAGAAGCGATATTCTGTGTGCAAACTGGCGTAGAGAACCACAGAGCCTGTTGTACTTGTGGTAGTCGTCTCGATCCTGAATGTGGTACCGACGCATAACCTTGATTTCTCGGAGGTTTGCATCTTGTTTCCACTGTGGGCCACGATGAGCAAAAAGGATGACTATTCACATAAATGAACACCCACATTGAGAAAGTCTACTTTTTTCAAGAGTTTTTGCTCATGGTATTTCAATTTGCGAACCATATTTTATCGCAGTGATGGTGAGAGACGCAGCCACGTGTGGACCCTGACCCTCTCGCTGTTGAACCCATCGACTAACCTACGCTCTCCGTCGTCCACCCCATTCTCCTCCTTTTCTTGGTCGTTCATGCTTGCTTTCATCCGTATTTCACATCGGCACCACCACCCTGCGTCACCCTTCTGCCTCTGAGCATCCGTTCACGTAGATGAACAGTGCCCTTCGTCAGGGCATGATTCCCCAGTCCTCCATCGGCCAACCACAGGCTATGTTGTCAATGGGAAACCCTTCTTTTTCTATGCAAAACCCGGTCCCGTTGGGCACCCAGCAACCTCTTGGACCAACCTCCTTGGGTATGCCGCAGAATATGCAGACCAACCCACCAATGACCATCCTCAGTGGTGGCCCTGTCCCCGCAGCACGATATCAGACAGCACCTATGCAAGGCCCTCTCCAACAGCAACAACGGCAAATGGTTCCTCGTCCGTCACAGAACGGCTCACACCTGAATCCTGCAGCCCCAAATTCTTCCGCTTCGCACATCCAATCTCAGGTTCAAACCATGCCTTTTTCTTCAACCGTGATGCAAGGGCCCTTGGGAGGTGACAATGGTATTCGTCGTGTTCAATCACAACCCCAGATTAACATGAATCCGCTTCCTGGCGTCATGAGCATGGGTATGAACCAGCAGACCAGCATGCCTGGCCAACTCCGTCAGGTTTCGGGGCAGCAGCAGAACCCTCATCAGCTCCACATGCGTATCCAACAACAGCAGCAGCAGCAGATGATGATACCACAGTCAAACGTAGATCTCATGATTCGAAACCCGAGCACCAGTAACATGAGTGCCAGGATGACTCCTCAAGTTATGGGTAGCTTAGCACAAACTCCTCTCCCTGCGGGAATGCCTTCCCAACATCAGAACGCCTTTAATGGTTCCATGCCACCTGCGCAGCTCTCTACCTCACCGAGGCCAGCTTCAACTCAGGGTATGCCAATGGGTACCCCAGTATCCTCTCATGTTTCAATAAACCGACCTAGAACGAGCCCAGATAGCTCAAATCCATTGCCATATATGAGTTATTCTACATCGCAATTTCCAGGCAACGCCACTGGCCGCGGTATTCCCAGCCCAGGCCCGTATCCCTTTGTCCCAGCAACGTCTCCCCGAATGCAATTGTCAGGTATACCACAAACCTCACCACCAGGCATGATGCCTTCACAAAGTGGAAATCCTTCTAAGACAGGATTTTTCCCCACTCCTGCACAACAACAACAACTTGGCATGACAAGTGATACGTATAACCCTATGCCTCCCCCTTCCATACCCAATCAGCTAGTTCCGACCTCACTACAACAGCCTCCTCTTCCATCGACACCGCAAACATCTTCCCTACCCAATCCCCAACAACAACGACCACAACCTTCATCGAGCCCACAACAACAAGTCCACCAGCACCAAGTTGGCCATCCAATACCACCGGATCAAATACATGGCCTTCCACACGCACAGTTGCAAGGAGGGATTGGTGGAGCTCCTGGTGGGGTGCCGTCGACGTCACAACCTCCTCGTGGGATCCAGCCACCTGCTTCTTCTAATGCTTTTGCTGGAGGTCTGACGGCGGCAGGTAGATTGCCGCTTTCTCAGCAAGCTCAAGGTGCTCAAGTTTCTTCGTTATCTTCGCCGTCCACGCAGCAGTCACAGGCGGCAATGACAGTGTCGTCCAGACCGTCTATTCCTGGTAGTGCTACTATGCCGCCCACTGCGTCGTCTAGTGTACCTGCCGGCTCCTTGCTAACTACAAGTCCGCCTCCTGGAATTGAACAAACAAGTAGCAGAGGGAAAATTGCTCCCGGTGGACCGTATGTCTTCTCATGTTCCTCATAATAGAAATCAAACTCACAACGTTTCTGGTCCATCAAGTTCAAAAGAAAAACAAGGCACGGGTCTCATGCGACTTTTGCAGTTCAGCGGTATCCTTTCGAACGAGAATCCGCAGAAGCACAATCTTAGTTTCTGGAACGACTTGATAAGAGAGTATTTCACTCCAAGTGCGATCATGAGGTTGACACTCTGGAAGGACAACCAGAGGATCGAGGCCAAACCCTTTGGTGAGTACTTTTTTCGCTTTCGGACGGATTACTTTATCAAGGTATTTATTTATGCGCGATTCGCGTTTTTGCTGCAGAAATCGGCGTTCCAATCTTGCCAAGATTTTTTTTGGTTACAACCCAATCTGGCGTCAAATCCATGACATTATCTCTAGACTCTGCAAGAGAGAGGCTATATCAAACAGGTCATACAGTCATTGAATGTTTCGGCGCATCTTGGACCTACAGGTACAGAAACGGGTACACAGTCACACTTCGTGGACCATTGACAGCGCATGTGATCGCGACTTCGAAGACCCCCCCTGGAAACAACACTGGTAATAACAGCGACTTTATGTACAAGTTCGACGAATTTCAGTTCGACGCAAATTTCCACGACAAGTTTATTGCCCTCGAATCGATACTAGGGGTCAGGTCTATAGAAAATCTTCCCCCTCCGACTCCTATGATGGTGTCAGCACCTAGCCCCTCCGCGCAAGCTGCGGCTGGGCCTGCCAGTCAGAACCAGAGCAATCAACAGCAGGCAGATGATGAAAGAAAATGGGAAGAACCCAGGGTGTTCATTGATCGTGCCTCATTACCTGGAGAACCTGTTAATGCTTTTGGAATTCCTCAGGCCACCATGCGATGTCTTGAACTGGCAGAGAGTGTAACCTCCATGGCTGAGTTGATCCAGTTTGCCAAGGAATCCTCAAAAGGTCCCTTTGGTGAGACGAGTCTTATCTTTGACTACTTCGACCAAACTTACTGTTATAGACATGAATGTGACAGACGCATTGAGGGAATTTGCGATACGGTTGCGTGAATCCGGAGCTGTTCTTCCTCCACAGCCCCCTACTCAACCATCTCTTCATGGCTATCCTATAAATATCAACCACCCAGTCTATCTGGCTCCTCCATCAGCAGCGTCATCTACAACTTTCCATTCAGCTAGCGCTTCGCCTTTACCAACACATTCGATGCCCCCTAGTACGGCCGTGAGTTCTCCTCCGACCACCACACCATCAGGAATTAATTCGCCCGAGAAGCAACCACCGAAGACCATTTCACAACAGCCTCAGACATCTTCAGCGTCTTCGACATCACCTGCGATGTCGACTGCTAGCACCCCTGCTGGGACCCTAAAAAGGAAACAAACTGGCGATGCAACGTCCCCAACAATAGGCAATGAGCAACAGCCTCAAAAACGTATAGCTCGGAAACGTGGACGGACAGGGACGGGATAATGGGTCACAATGCAAACTTTTATCCGGATTACTTACTGTCCTCCCTTGGGGAGGGTGCTATGCAAATGTCTTGCTCGCAGAAATCGACCAAGCTGCTTTATCTTGTTATTTTGCCAGGTTGTGCATTAGACTGTACCCTACTTGATCCCTATTTATCTGCTCCAGGGTGACAAGTTGGCGAACCAAGTACATTCAAGCCAGCCGGCAGTTTGCAACAATTTATGGCAGTCACTCTGGATCCCGAATCATCATCTCTCTTCGCATTCTGGACGATAGGACACGCCTTCGAAGTGTATTTGCAATATCTACGTGAGAAATAAGTAATCCATGAGAATGATGTGTTTGTAGTAAGTACTTAAATGTATGAATCGAAATTACCAAAATCAGGATACGCTAATAAAAATAAGGTATACAGTACTCTGCAGCTTTACGCCTAATAACACCGAAGAGAAGTCCAGATGGCATTATCGCTCCGCGGTGGGTACTAGTTCATGCAGGAAATCGCACTGGTCGCCATATTTGCATCTGTTAATTTCGTGTAAGAAATTAGCCTCTCTCTCATGTGACGTTGGAATTCAAATTCAAATGCTCGCCTTTGTTGTTGGAAGAATAAGCATGGTCGACTTTTTCTACTAGAATACGGCTTTGCACTCCACTCCTCGCTTCGATCTCGACTCCCACGTCCAGCTCCACGTCCACGTCCGCCGCGGTCGCCTTTGTCTTCCCATCGAGACAAATATTGTTTATCACTTTCATCAGAGTAATCCGAGAAGTGTGATCCCCATCCGGAAGGTGCAGCGTCACTACCCGAGCTTGGTGGAGTGGTGCCGTATTGTCCAAATTGGAGTTGCTGTTGCCCGGCCACACCCATACTCGATGATATTTGTGCAAGGAGTTGTTGTAATTGGTCTGGTCGGAGATTCTGCACCGCAGCTACGGACGTTAGGTCCACAGTCGGTGCTTGATGCGGGGTCGTGTCCATTGCATTAGGCACAGTCGATGATAACTGTCCGATGAGTTGGCTGACATTGAGACTCGAATCTATGCTCATGCTCATTAAAGGATCAACAGCTGGAGCGGCTGGATAGAACAAACTCTCCATCTCATCACCCAACTGCATCGTTTTAACGTCCTTATCAACTTCCTCCTCTGAAAGAGCTGTCGAGGGCTCTGCAGGTGAGTCAGGTATCTGAGTAGGCGTCATATACACTGCAGAAAGCGCTGTTTGCTCTCTTTCTTCCTGTACGCCTTTCTCCTGGCTTGCATGGCCTCTGGGCATCCGGGGGTTGTTTGGATCGGAATCAGGAGGCATTTCAATGACTATGCAGTTGATCGTTTAACACACATCGCGTTATGACGTGGATCACTCACTGAATGGGTCATACCAATCAAGGGCTTCTTCAAACAGACGAGCATGTAGTGCAGCGCCCTCTTCTCTGTCCAAGTCGCGAAAACTGTGCATCCCGTACTTAATCTGGAAAAAAAATCCGGGCATTAGTGAAAATTCTATATGGATACGCAGGTAAAGTTGCGAACATCTGTCGGGTCATCATCATATACCGCTCTTTCAATGAGTTTTATCGACTCAAGCCTGCCATCTGGAGCCCATGTCACCGACTTCTTTTTTTTAAGGGTGGTCCCGGAATTTTGAACCTCATAGGAATCGGTACTTGACGCCAATTGGGGTGGGGGCGTCGAAACAGCTGGAGAATCCCGTTTAGCGACCTTCATGGACTTGAGGGCTTCTTGGAATGGGTCGAAGTTGGAAGGCTGGGAGACGTTGCTTGTTGAAATTGCAGTAGTATCTTCTTTCTTAACCAAACCCACGACGGCTGCTTTTTTGAACGTTGGAAGCTTTGCCTTGGGCTTGGGGGCAGAGAAAAACGACGAATCAGCTTTAGCATCTTTAACTGGAGGTGCTGTTGATCTTGTTTCCTTCTTGAGCACTACAGGTTTTAACGAAGAGGCACCACCGACTGCAATCTTCTTAACGGGGGCAGCACCCTTATTACTGGTAGTTGGATCGTTGCCTTTCCGTTTCTTCGTATCTGGGCAATCAATAGTCACGTCAGAATGTGCCATGCGATACAGTGACGGACTAACCCTCTTTCGTCGAATTATCTTCTTCGATTGTAAGCATATCTCTCCAACGTCGTTCTAAGTTGGACGCCATGTCCTTGATCGCTGCATTAACGAGAAACAACGATTTTCGAGTTAGATTTACTTGTTCGGTATTTTACGAAGTCTCACGAGAAACAAAAGAGAAGAAAGGATAATCAAGGAATAACCACTTGTTATTCTCTTTCAGCTCAACGGTAGCGTTTTGTTTATAAACAATATAAGTTGCGGCTCGTCACATCGGCAGGAGTCACATACGGAAGCAAAGCAGTAGGAAGAGTCCTTTCTCCTGTGAATGGAAACAAAAATGGGAATGTGTATAACTCACCAGCCGACCGTTCGCCTTTGCCCAAGTTCTTGATCACCTTACCAAGTTTTGAAGCCGCAAGAGATTCGAGGCTGAAAGGTAAGCGGTCTATAAGCTGACAGCGGTAATTGAATGAGAATGCGGGTTTCCTGGATTCAAATTGCGGAATAACACACATGTAGCAATGGCATGATGGTCTCCTGGAATGCTCCTGAATCAGTTTTAGCCGCTGCCCTGATCCATTCCCGAGTGATATCCACCGCAAGTGAGTTCTCTGACCATGCCCTGTAGTAATGATTCCCAGCGCCATCTCTGATTCGCGCGAGGATGTCCAACCGAGTTTGTGCGTCGACATCGGCAATGCCAAAGTCAGCAATTCGATCTGTCAAGTGTTGAACAGCTTGCGCTCCGGAAAATGCCGAAGATTGGAGTAATGGCCGGAGGGAGTTTAAAAATTTCCTTTTTCGTTCCTCGCGTTCTTCCAGAGTTGGGCCCGAGGCCGGTGCCGTCTTCGATGCCGGACCCGAGTTTGAAGGAGACAGAGCTTCCCCATTGGCCCGGGTTAACGGAGAGGTCAACGCCGATGGCATGACAGATGTTTGTTGTGGCTGGGATTGATAGTATGTTTGCAACATCGGCATATGAAGGGCTTGTGGAGATAGTGTGCCTTGTGGCGATTGTTGTTGAGTTTGCGGACGGTAATATGATGCATACATTAAGGGTTGAGAGAAAGAATATGCCCTTTGCGATCCGACACTTTGAGACTGTTGTGATTGAAATTGTTGTGACGAGACGGTCGGGCTTGAAGTTGATTGAGGGAATGTACTTGTGCCATTTAGTGTTAAAAGCGGACTACCCCTTATGTCAGAGACGAAAAAAAAGGTCTAAACGATGGTAACATACTCAATCGTGATCTCGGCCGGATGGGATCGTTGATCTCGTTGGGCAGGGGGCTGTGTGGACTGCTGGCCGACTTGCGAGGTGGTCGCTGTTGTCGCTCCGTTCAAACTGGAATACGTGGAGACAGGGATAGGGGTAGGTGCGGACGCCCATGCGCCATAAGAAATGGTGTTCAAGGGGGAGAATTGGAGGTAATTTGGGTTAAGGTAAGGGTTGAAATACGTCTGGGGCGAGACAGAATTGTTTGACGGGGCTGAAGAGCAGTGGCATGTTAGATCCATACACGTTGAGCAACATGAATCATGTCGGCACCGGACATGACAATGGCATTTGCAGACTCACCAGGAAGATCAGCTAATGCAGTGAACTCGTTCAAGTCGGTCAGACCCGTGCTTGTTAAGTTAGCCATGCCTTGTGAACGTTCCTTTGACCAGTCATCCGACCTCGCTGTCTCATGCTGGGGAACAACACCAACGGCGTTTTGTTGCGAGGCTTCGGGAATTTGGGTTTGCACCCATTGGTTGAACAATTGCGATTCCATCTTGTTCCTTTTCTCTCTTTTTATAAAAAAAATTTAACGATCGTTGCCAACTATCAAATGGCTTTGAGCAGTTCACAGGACAACAGGAGAGATGATCGCAAGCACAGCTGCACGCTGCGTCCCACTTCGTCCTCGCTATGGACGATGGTGACGGGAGAATCCGCTTTGTCGACAACGAATGCTACGTTGAAGCCAATTTTAAACTCCGATACAATTGTATTTCGCACGGTCACTGAGACATTGGGATTTATTATTGTGTGTATGTAATATCAAGTTTTCTTTTCCCCGGCTATGTCTGACCAATTGTCAAAGTTCGAACTGCAGAGAGAGCAGGTGCGTATTTTATGTTTTGTCTGGCTTCCCTTTTTTCCTTATTTTAGTTTTCAGTTTGCCACTGGCCTTGCTGATGTCGCAAAGTCGTTGCGTAGTTGCGCCCAATTTGCGGATGAGTTCGCAAAGTTTGTTGCCGACACACCGTATTCGCCGGAGTCGGCCGCTGTTCTCCAAGGTACGTCTCCGATACGCTTAGTCTACGCGTCACTACCAAAATTCTAGGCGCGTCCGAATCTGGCAAAGGAAAGCGCAAAGCTGCGCATTCCCCGGAAGATGGCGAGGGTCCAAAGAAACGCAGACGTAACATAAAGCCAAAGGATCCCAACGCTCCGAAGCGCCCTGCATCATCTTATATTCTTTTCCAGAATGACGTCCGCAAGGAACTCAAGGAACGGCACCCCAACCTGTCCAACTCAGACTTGTTGGGCCTTATTTCTGAACAATGGAAACAGATGTCTCAAGAACAAAAAGAGGTGAAACGCGTTCTACACGCCGTCTTTTATGTACTGAACACGTCTTCCGCTTCTGCAGACCTACAACCAGATGATGAAAGATGCCAAAGCCCAGTATTCGGAAGACAAGAAAGCATATGACATTCGCAACCAAGCGGAAACTGAAGTGGCAAACGTTGCAAAGACGGTATGTTCTAGATCCAGGAGCCTTATTCGCGTCGACCTAATTAAAGGTTCCTCTGTTCCAATAGCCTGAAAAGGAAGGTGCGACATCCCGTGCATCTAAACCGGCTTCATCTCGAGGCGCGGGCACCTCTGTACCTCCTCCGCGTATAAATGCTATCGAAGCGTCACTCAGTAGTGATTCGACAGATGGCGATGAATCGGAAGGCGAACAGGCTCGAGCTCCGGTAAAGAAACGACAGGGGAGCGACTCGAGTGATGAAGACGCGCCGGAAACAAGGAGCCGGAGCACAGGGTCAGTTCTACCGAAAACTAAAAAACACTCCAAATAGTCCGCAGACTTTGGTCTAGAATGTGGCACAGCCAAGAAGTCGGTCGTCTCGGATGAATTTGTCCGATTTGCCCATCCGTTCTTTGGATGAACATTTAACAACTTTTTTTATTTTAACCTAACTTGTGGTATAATCCTCTCACTTTTCTTGGCTCATCTTACTTGAGGGGGTCCGATTTGTCTCGGTGGCTGTACTTATTGTAGCTGTGTTAATTCATATATGTATGTTGTGTTTTATTGATAATCACGATGCTGTACACCTGCCTATTATATATAGGGCGGTCGCTTTTTGTTCTTCCATCCACATCCGATCTTCGACGATTATGAATCAAGACACACCTTTACCCGAAGGATGGAGATCTATATACAGTGAGCAGTGTGTCTATCTCTCCTGTCTAATATCTTTTCCTTACACTAATCGCTTGCATCGAATAGGTATAAAAGATGGTTGGTGATACCTAGCATTATCGACGTTTTTTTTACGCCTCAACAATAGCTACTACGTTAACCCACTCAACCAGGCAGTTTGGGAGCTCCCGGCCAGTAATCCACCCCCACCCCCACCACCGCTGTACCCACCTCCATCGAGCGCTCCACCTCACTTGAACAGTCCACCTACATATAACAATACCGGGTATCCAACCCCCCCGGCGACTGGGGGCTATAATCCTGGGCCAGGCCCTCAATACCAAGGCTCTCAATACCAAGGAGGCTCTGGCTCATCCCCAGTGCCTTACCAGCAAGGCCCTCAATACCAAGGAGGCCCCGGCTCATCCCCGGTGCCTTATCAGCAAGGCCCTCAATACCAAGGAGGCCCTGGCTCATCCCCAGTGCCTTACCAGCAAGGCCCTCAATACCAAGCATCCCCAGCAGCACCTTATCAGCAACCTTCACAATCAGGTCAGAAGAAGGGTGCTGGAATGGGTGAATCAATTTGATTATATCCAATTTTTCGTACCTAACTGAATTTAGGAGGACTCGGACTGCTTGGAGGGTTGCTTGGCGGCAAGCTTGGCGGTAAGCACGGATCTTCCGGACTTGGCGGCGGCGGAGGTGGTTATCAGCAATATTATCAGTCGCACAAACCGCCGAAGAAGCAAGGTGGGATGGGAGGAGGGGCTGGTCTAGCCCTTGGAGGTGTGTAAAATAAAGGATCTCAGTGATATTTCCTGATTTAAGTTTTCATGGCAGCGGGCGCCGGTTTGGTTGGAGGCTTGTTGGTAGCCGATGCTGTTGACGACGCTTTTGATGGTATGTATTCCGATTGTTTCCGTTAATCATTCATTCATAACCCATATGTTCCCTGCAGACGATTGTGGAGGTGACTTTGGTGATTTTGGTGATTTCTAGACTCTGGCTCGTGTATAAACGATCGTCTGGTTTGGTTACAGGTTGTATACTTACCTCTGATTAAGTCTGTATAAATGCTACGTGACATTCTCTCTCTTGTCCGCCTTTAATGAAGACCTAGAAAGTATCTAGATCTGTTCTCAACGAGCAGACTGTTTCCCACTTGCGATATTTTTTCAACAATTATTATTGCTTTGGCACGCGTGTCAATTTCCTGATGGCATTATCATTTATTTGGTCTCTTCCAGATAGCACACCTCCAAGCAAATTTGAAATTTGAAATCACCTTTTACCTACTCAACTATTCTTGTGCTAATTCCACGGGCCAATAACAGTCTTGGAATGGAAAACCAGACAACCGTGAATCCTGACAGGCGTCGCCTGCCAGATGGTTGGGTTCAGCATTACCAGCCTGTGTATGTGACTGCCTCTTGTTCTCTGGTCAGTAAACTTACTTATTTATCTCAAAACGCCTTCTAGAACAGAGAGTTGGTATGTTCTCATATTTGGGGGGTCAGGATATAACTTAGTAAACCTGCAGGTATTATGTTCAAATTGCCGTGGCACCGCCAGCCGTTTCCTTCATTCATCCAACTGATCTCTTTGGAGGAACGTCGGACAGGGCAAGATCACCCATGTCTCCTACTGCGGCAGGTCCACAATTTCATAACCCAACTATGCGTCGCTCTCCCAATGGTACCACATCTTCGTCCATGCGGCCTCAAGGCATGACAGTTGCACAGAAATTGTACGCCAGTTCTGGTGCAACAGCTGCGCCCATGATCAATACGAATAGTATAACGAGCCTCTCGACATCCGTCGACGTAGCCAATACCCCAAGCCCGCCTCCAGTTTCAAACCGGGTATCAATGTTGCCCACTCCTACATCGACTTCCCCTATGCGAAGCGAAAGTTCAAGATCGAGCTATTTTCCACAATCGCGTGTCAGCCTTCAGGATTCGAGGATAAGACCACACAATAACAATCGTCCCGGAGCAGCACTGTACGCCTCTGCGCGAGAGTCATCGGTTTCCTCTAATAACAGAGGTGACCACAATCCGCATCGAGCAGCCACCGAACCACTTTTTCAAATGCCCACAACAACAATGAATACTGTTCATGAAAGACCGGACTCCCAAAATGCTGGATCCCTGACCCCGAGTTCGTATTCCAGTATCTCGAGACCTCGTCCAACGCCAAACTTAGTGACGAAAGCAAGACCACCGCCTTTGGACACCGGCGTGCAACCCAGGGTAGACTTCGCAACTTCTCCACTTCCATTGAGCGTACAAGCGACATCCCCTCCATCCACCTCGTTATTGTTCTCCCAACCTGCTGAAAATTTATCACTTTCGGGTAATCGACCTGGCTCCGGCACATCCAACATCACCCCGCATAACGCACATACATACAATAATTTTGGCTTTGAACAGCAAACCAATCAATTTGGGCGAGTGGACTCAGCCCTTGATGCAACCGCGGATGGCCTTGGCCCTGCCAGACTGCTGTCCATGCTCAAAACTGCTCTGTCGGTGAATCCAATTGCAGAATCAGAGTTGCGGGCTGTGGCATACACACAGCCGAATGCCAATTATCAATCCGTCGTGAATGCCCTTAAACATCAACAACGCTATCGGATTACGTCTACGCTACCTTCTGCCATGGGAGTACAGCATCATTCCCCTCTGGGCTCTGTCGACTATCAGCATTTAATCACAGAAGTTGAGAGGTTGGAGGTCAAGACTACGCTTGCTCAACAATCCCAACAACAAGTTGTAATTGCGCAACAACAGCAGATGGCCCTCGATGCCCTCAGAAAGCAGCAAGAAGCCACTCTTGCTCAACAACAGCAGTCAGTTCTAAACCAGCAAACTCAAGAACAAGCGTTCTTGAATTCCAATTTACAACAACACCAAAATACCATTCTCGCTCAGCAACAGGCGCTCCTGCATCAACAAGCTCAGGAAGGGGCCAAGCTAAAGTTGCAGATACAGCAGCAGCAGCAGGCCGCTTTCTCTCAGCAACAAGTGGCCATGAATCAACAAGCTCAGGAACAAGCATTGCTGTATTTGCAAATTCAACAGCAGAATCAGGCGGCCATTGCGCACCAGCAGGCGATCTTAAACCAAAAAGCCGAAGAACAAACACTAAAATTGCAACTCCAGCAGCAAGCCTTGATGCAGGCGAATCAACAACAATTGCATGCACTGCAGCAGGCCACACACCAGCAGTCGCTGGCTCAGCAGCCAGCGCCTGTCAACTATTCTCAACCGATTCAGCCAAGTGCGCATCAATGGGGACAGCAGCAACAGCAACAACAATCTGGGCTGGGGACATTCATGAGTTCAGTTATGGGAGGCGGATCACAACAACAGACGAGTGGGCAAGGGAATCCGTCCATTCAACAGCAGGTTGTGTCGCACCTCTTTGATTCTGTTGTGAATTCCCTTCCCGGAGCGTCGGACCCGTCAGCGTCTTCAGGTGGTGACGCAGGAAACCAAGGCTTAATGAGTTCTATCACGCAGAGCCTTAACGGCTTCAGTGGTAGTCAAGACCCGTCTTCAGGGTTATCCGGTCTCTTTGGGGGCACCGGAAGTGTAGGCTTTAATACTGATTTATCAACTTTGACTGCAAGCGTGGACTTTTCTTCTGGGGTGGATTTCAGCTCTGATGATTGCTGACAATGTTATTGTACTTCCCTCTTAACTCATACCCATGATAACCCATAGATTTTGGTGACTACCAAATTACAATTTTTACGATAGACATACAGGCGTGACATGTGACAAGCGCGATCTCGTGATGTTATACAAATTTAATTAATCATGCCGAGTGACCACAGTTTTCTTTCACCTCTGACTAGATGTCGGATAGAGTAACGCGCAAGTCAAAGCGGATTGCAGCGCTGTCTGCGACAACTACGCCGCTCTCAATGGCGTCACCTTTTACTTCAGCAAGGGAATCAGTGGCCCCTGAGACCCCCGTCACATCCATGTTTTCCGATGACGAGACCAACATGGCAGGCACGGGAAATACCAAGGCTAATGGCACGTACTCTGTGAATTCGATTGCCAAGAGTAGCAGCAGCAAGCGTCCTATTGTGTTTGATGCTGCAGATGAGAGTACCCCACGACCATTGAAACGGCGTGCTGTGTCAAGTCAGGCATATGTTAGTCTTCCCAACAGAAGAACAGGCCAGGTATGGATTATCGTTACAATTTTTCGGTCCTGCTGATAGACACTCTCAGGCCAGTGTTACGAACAAGAGGAAGGACAAACAGAAAGCACCTGTCCCTTCTGAGGGCGAAACAGACGAATCTGGTACTTCTCCTGTAACCGAAGACAGTGACTCTGATTTCCAACCGGAAGAACACGACGAGAAGGCGATGCTGGCCACTGCCGTTCGCTTGTCGCTTCAAACGGCTGCGCAAACCAACGGAGCAGGGCCTTCTTCTGATCGTGTTTCGGGACTGAGTCCAGCCGTCAGGCGACGTGCTGTGGCAGCAGAACGACGCCTGCCAGCGGGACGCAGCAATGCATTTGAATGCTCCACTTCAGAGGATCTCGAAGATTTATCCGACGCCTCGTCTGAAAAATACCCCTTGCAGAGTCGAACTAAGATGGCGGAGAAAAAGAAAGTTGCTGCTAGTGCTGATGGCAAGGTCGACATTTCATATCCCGACTTCATGGCAACTCAGAAGAAGAAGCGCACAGCATTCCTGTCGGCACGCCTGGCCAACAAGAAGGAAGAAAGGGCACTGATGAAGAAACTACGACGCAAATTAACACATGTAGGCCGAATTCATGCTTCTCGCACCACTGTGACATTTATACACTCACAGGCCGAACGGACGACTATCGCTTTGCAGAGAAACCACCCCGAGCTGCAGGGTGTCTGGGTTAACTTAGAGGCAAACACCCCAAAGGGTATACCCCAAAAAGCTACGCAGCCAACCGACCTGAAGGTGACACTACTCCCATTCCAATTAGAGAGCCTCTTTTGGATGAGGAAGCAAGAAAAGGGAGTCTGGCATGGTGGTATATTAGCTGTGAGTTTCCAGCTTCATCCGATTTTCGGAATTTGACTGTTGGATTCAGGATGAGATGGGGTATGTGATTTTCATAGGTGCATTGTACTGATGTCAAACTATGTTTCCAGAATGGGGAAAACTATCCAGATCATCTCCCTATTCGTTTCTGATATTCGAAGACCAAATCTAGTCGTCGCGTATGCGTGTTCTTCTTCAGTTATTTTCCTACCATTCATCATATTTGATAGCCCCACCGTCGCCATTATGCAGTGGAGGAATGAAATTGAGGCACACACTAACGGCATAAAGGTCCTCGTCTGGCACGGAGCCTCCCGTGAGTCGGATATGGAACAACTGAAGAAGCATGATGTTGTATGTTCGAATCCGCTTCTACGCTATGTAAAGGACCAAAGTATCCGGTTTTTAGGTTTTGACGACTTATTCCATACTAGAAAGGTGGCAGTTTTTACGCTCCTCTTTTCAGGTCTCTGAAATTTTTTGTTAGCTGCTTCCGAAAGCAGGAGAAGGGCTTCGAGCGCAAAGGCCTAATCATTAAGGAAAAGTCGCCCATTCACCAAGTCAAATGGAAAAGGGTGGTGCTCGATGAAGCCCACAACATCAAAGAACGGTCTACAAACACCGCGAAAGCTGCGTTTGAACTCCAAGCTGAATACCGCTGGTGTTTGTCTGGAACCCCACTCCAGAATCGTGTCGGGGAATTATACAGTCTCGTGAGATTTTTGGGAGGAGATCCATTCTCCTACTACTTCTGCAAGTTTTTGAGTTTATTCCAATTGACCTGTATATTCATACCATATTAATAGGCAAGCTCTGCGACTGCAAATCTCTCCACTGGGTATTCGATGACAACAAGTCTTGCAGGGGTAAGATCTCAATATATCATCCAATGTTCTCGCTGACGTATTGCACAGAATGTGGTCATAACCCTATGCAACACGTGAGTCTCCATTGAAATTCGAATCTGCAACTTCACTTGCCTATCACAGACGTGCTTTTGGAACAATGAAATATTGACACCCATCCAGAAGCATGGTATGAGAGGCCCAGGAAAAGACGCTTTTGCAAAGTTGAAACTCTTATTGGACTGTATGATGCTCCGCAGGACCAAGGTAAAATAATGTCGATCAATGTGTACAACCCTTACTCAAAACTCTCTCCAGCTCCAAAAAGCTGAGGACCTCGGGCTGCCTCCGCGAACGGTTATCGTTCGTCGCAATTACTTCAGCCCGGAGGAGAAAGAGATATATCTTTCTCTTTTCTCTGATGCGAAACGACAATTTGCTACTTATGTTGATCAAGGAACTATTCTCAACAGTGAGGATTCTGACCTCGTGGAGAGTCTTCCATTCTTGCTCATTTTTTTAATAGATTATTCTAACATCTTCAGTTTACTTACGCGGATGAGGCAAATGGCATGTCACCCGGACTTGGTGCTTCGAAGCAAGACGAACGCAAACACTTTCATTCCTGATAATGAAGGAGAGGCTACAGTTTGCCGCGTATGCAATGATATAGCTGAAGATGCCATTCAAGCGAAATGCAGACATATCTTTGATCGAGAATGCATCAAGCAGTATTTGCAAGCAGCCCTAGAAGATCAGGTAAGTTCATTGCATTCACCGGGTAGCGATCATTGACTATTACTATCAACCAGCCCGCTTGTCCTGTTTGTCATTTGGCGTTGACCATTGACCTGGAAGCACCAGCTCTAGCACTCGAAGAAAATGTTTCCACTGTCCGACAAGGTATTCTTGGGCGACTCGACCTTGATAATTGGCGCTCGTCTTCAAAGATTGAGGCATTGGTCGAAGAACTCAGTAACCTTCGTTTGAAAGATGCTACTACAAAGAGCATTGTTTTCAGCCAGTTTGTGAATTTCCTGGATTTAATTGCTTTCAGATTGCAAAAAGCAGGCTTTAATGTATGTTTCTTTTTAACCTGATCTTATTGGCATTCAAACTTCTTACTAGATCTGCCGATTGGAAGGCACAATGTCGCCCCAAGCGAGAGATGCCACTATCAAACATTTCAGTGAGGGAATTTCATCAGGCATAAGCAAGAAGCTTATTTCTCGTATTCGCAGTGAACAACGTTGAAGTGACCGTGTTCCTCGTGAGCTTGAAGGCAGGGGGTGTAGCCCTGAACTTGACTGAAGCTTCCCGTGTATACTTGATGGATAGTTGGTGGAATCCTGCGGTACATTTCTATCAATGCGTCATTTCAATTCTCGCATGCTTACATTTATCAAGGTTGAATATCGTATGCAGTCGCCATGTCTTTTCTGCAATTCACTCATTTTTTGGCAGAGGCTATGGATCGTATTCACCGTCTTGGCCAACGCAGGCCCGTTCAAGCAATCAAGCTTGTGATCGAGGATAGTATCGAGAGCCGCATTATACAGGTTTGCCATGTCCCTTTGTTTCAAGACGTCAGTAAACTGTATGATACTCCTAGTTGCAGGAAAAGAAGAGTGCGATGGTGGATGCGACATTATCAGCTGATGAATCAGTGAGTGGAATAAGTTGGTATACGATATCGTTCTGATGACTATCTTTTGCTAGGCCATGGGAAGGCTAACACCAGAGGATGTATGTTTCTTTTCACTTCATTATAATCATTATAATCATGTACTCCGTTCTTCACAGCTTGGATTCTTGTTTAGGGTAAGCTCGTTGTGGGTTCTTGTGCGCCAATGCTCACTTTTTCCCTAGTTGTAAATTAAATTGGGACTTTAGATCAGTAGTTCCGATTTTCAATTATTGAAGTTGTACCTACTATATATTTCTTAAAAGCAATGTGTACAGGCTTTAAATAGTGTCATCAAAATATCACATGCTTGTCATGTATCGCCGGCAGCCGCTTTACCCTTTCCTTTCACTGCAACATTCATTCAATATGAAGGAATACAGCTGGGAGGAGATTGGCGAGGTATGTATTGAACCAAAGGTTTGCATTGATAGATTGTTGATGTTTCTGCTGCAGCATGATAAGGAAGGTGACGTGGTGAGTACATTACTTATTACACATCTTCACATGAAGCACTCAACTCTATAGTGGATTGTGATTGACTCTAAAGTTTACGATGTCTCCAAATTTGCCCGGCTCCATCCTGGTGGCGCAAACATTCTCTATGGCGCATCTGTAGGTGAGCCTTGGGGTAACCTGAGTTGTGGTTGATCATGAACGTGTTACCTCGTCAGCTGGCAAGGATGCTACCCAAGTATTTTTTGGACTTCATAGACATGAAGTACTGTTTAAACCTCAATACAAGCGACTCCAAATTGGGAGATTAAAAGGGCATACAGAACAGATCAAGTCACTTTCTCCAGGTGAACTGAGCAACGTGCCGTACGCCGAGCCGATATGGCTCAGCCCAGGCTTTTACAGTCCGTATTATTCAGACAACCATCGGAGGTTTCAATCTTCCATACGGGAATTCTTCGAAACTGTGGTCAGACCAGAATCCGAGCGATGTGAAGAGAATGGCAAGAGAATTTCGCAGGAGGTTGTCGACATGATGGCGTATGTCACATCATGATACATATATAACTAATGGATTTATTTACTGTTCGTTCAGTGAAGTTAACATTATTGCCATGCGCCTTGGCCCAGGAAAGCACCTCCAAGGTCGCACTTTGCTTAGGGGCCTCGTCAATCCGGATGACTTCGATTATTTCCATGAGGTATGTGATGTCTGTAGTCACAGACTCTTTCTTGATACTTTCGAGCAGGCTATTATCCATATGGAACTCGCACGAGTAAGCAGCAGGGCTGTGGTCGATGGTCTGCTCGCTGGCTTGGTGATTGGATTACCGCCAATACTGAATTACGGCACGCCCGAACTGCAGCGAAAGGTAGTTCCAGATGTGCGTGTTCTTACTTTATATATTTAAATCCTTCTGACATTTGGACATTTCAGGCATTGGCGGGAAAGAAATATATAGCACTGGCTATTAGCGAAGCGTTTGCGGGGAGTGATGTTAACGGCCTGCAAACAACCGCAATTCGAGATGGTGATTATTGGATTGTGACCGGAACAAAAAAGTTTGTGCTCATATCCGTCATTCTGGGCTTTCCTTACTCTAGTTCTAAAGGTGGATTACAAATGGAACATTTGCAGACTACTTTACGACCGGATGCAGGACAGAGGCATGTACTTATCTGCAACCAAGTCTAGAAGAGTTAGTTACATTTTCACAGACAGGTTTCACAGTCATCCTCATTGAACGCGGTCCAGGTGTTCACACCAAGCAAATTAAAACCTCTTATTCTTCAGTTGCAGGCACAGCCTATGTACTCTTTGACAATGTATGTTTTCCATGCTTGCTGTCGATATTATGTGACGCATATTATAGGTTCGTGTGCCGGTCTCCAATACTTTGGGTGAAATTGGAGCTGGGATGTCCGTTATACTCTCAAATTTTAATCACGAACGCTGGATGGTCACGGCCACTTCCATTGCAGCACAGCGCATGGTTGTGGAGGAATGCCTCAAGTTTGTCAGCAATTCTGCTTGCGTAGTTCATTTCTTATTTTCTTTTGGATAGATGGGCAACTCAACGTATTGTTTTTGGAAAACCCCTGGCTTCTCAACCTGTGATCAGGTTTAAACTTGCCAAATTGATATCTCGCATCGAGACATGTCAAAATTGGTTTGAATCTGTCACCCACCAGATGAACAATGTGAGTGGATGACCTAATTTCGTTTGATAGGTACAAAACTCGAAATTTGCAGATGAATTACAAGGAGCAATCAGATAAATTGGCAGGTCCGATTGGGCTCCTTAAACAGTGTGTCTACTGCTCCGTTATTCGAGCTGTCAATATCAATTGTTTTAGATATGTATCTCGGTGTGGCCGTGAAACCGCAGAGGGTACGCCTAATTCTGAATTTTATGAATACGCCCCAATCGACTTTCCGCTTGTAGATGCAACACAAATTTTTGGCGGCCGTGCCTTGACTACGACAGGAATGGGTAAATTCATAGAGAATGTCGGTATTCATTTTCCTTATGTAAATTCCCTTTCACTTTTTAAATCTTTCAAACAGTACCACCGTACATCTGGATTTGATGCTAGTGAGCACAGCATTTGGATTGTCACCGATTCAACTTTGTTTAACAAGCTATTCCAGTATTGGCAGGAGCAGAGGATGTTCTTGGAGACCTGGGAGTTCGACAAGCACTGAAGAAGATGCCACGGGATGTGAGGCTATAACGGACTACTCTAGCAACTACATGTGTACTCTATCTATAAATACGTAAACTATGTATGTAAAGAATTCGAGTGGAGAACCTATCACCCGACAAGTGTGATCTAGCTTAACTTCGTCTAAAAAGCATCAAAAGCCCCTCATACACAGCCCAGCCGATGGCAGAACTGAACACCTTTCGTGAAAGTCGAAGGGCCGCCCCATCGAAATATCCGTTCATGCCTCGTTGCTGCCATGTTCATAATCAAATATTGTGGAATATGATAACTCGTTTACGCACCCTCCATATGGTAAACATGGTCCTAAGTAAACTGCGATAATGGTCTTCATTTCTAACTTGCAACTTTGTCTATAGGTAGGAATAGCTCAGCCAGCTGTGTTGCAGACTGTACAAAAAGTGGATGACAGACTTTAACCACGTCAAATGGATGAGTGAGTAGAGTTGCAATTCCACTTGCAGATGCCGCAGACATTGCGTGTATCATCGTTGCCTCTTTGTGTGAATTGGGTGGATGTATGGAAACTATCATAGGCATGAAAAATGGTGTTTGCGGAAAGTTAGCAGAAGGAATACTTGTTTCACGCTTGATGGCTTCGTAAAATACGACGAAAAGTCCAGCATAGGGTGCATCACGCAGAGACGAGGCAAGGAAGCCTCGGAGGAGTTCCGATGGGCCTTGGCGGATGAGTGATACGAACGCCGTTGATACGTTGTTGTATTGGTAAAAATTGCTCTTACAAAGTCAATGATTTATTTTTGGGAATCATAAGACACGAACCTCGTATCGAGCTTTGAGGACCGAGAATGGATTAAGGAGAAATCCGACGACAACTCGCAAGGTCGCTCCAGCTATTAAGTTTCCTTGCATGGTTATTTCTGGAAGAACGGAAGCAGTCTTGCTTTGCGAATGTCCGGTTTCATATTTCTTGACCATCGCGAAGTAAGGTGATTGGGCCATATACGCACGGAGCTGGGTTAAGCCAGTCATGTAGAGGGCAATTCCTGGTACGTTTCTGCAGAACGAGATTCGAAAAAACAGGTCGTTGAGTGTAAAAGATGGCACACCGAATCAGGGATGGCATAGTTCCTCTCCAAAGTCCTTTCAATCCACTCTGTCTTATGACTTCCTGAGTCGCTCCGAGAATGACAGAAGAATGGGACCTATCAGGGAAGCCATGTCTGTAAAAAAAATTTAAAGTGTGACACAAGTTTCATTATGGTTTACTTTGGGAGTGCCTTCAATCCATCTCCTTGCTGCAACCTTGTCTTTACAAGGTCAACTAATTTACATGGTCAGTGTTAACCAGACTCCATTAAGATGATCATACACGGTTGGAGGCATATTGTGGTTGCAAATCCGGATACTGCACCTATAAACAAGGTATAAGAGACTCGAGCCTTAGTCGAAACTCAGGTACCAGAGAATAGCTGTTGCTGTACATTGTGCATGAGTCGTTCGGAGAGATAGGTGCAAGTAGCACAGAGCCAGACAGAAATAAGTCCAAGATTTTCGAGGTTGAGAACAACCAAGGAGAGGCCCGGCTATTACTTGTCCGCAACCACCATCATCCTTTACTGCCATGGCTTCGATACCGCCGCAGGCTCGCTCAAAGATGCTGAGAGCGTGTCTCCTGTGCTCTCTTATCCAAACACCAGGTGATTGGAAGAAGAATGGTTGCCCTAATTGTGATTCAATACTTAAGGTCAATTGGCAGGACCACATTCTTCCCATACTAACCTTGGTTCTTTAGTTGAAACGATTTCCAGAACAGATAGGAACATGCACGACTACTCAGTTCGAAGGTGTTATTGCCCTTATCAACCCTGATCAGAGTTGGGTTGCGGGATGGCAACGCACAGGTGAGTTGAATTGAGTGGAGTTGTTCAGACACTGATTCCGATTAATCAGCCAAGTACGCTCGAGGAATGTACGCAGCCCGCGTAATGGGCCAAATACCTGAGGACATAGAAGCCAAGTTGGAAGAAAATAATATAAAGTACCGACGGCGAGACTTAACGGAGGATTAAGTGACTATGTAGAATCTTGGGTTTACGCAATTAATTTGGAATGGACTTTACTCCACTTCTACATAACATGTTCGTTGGGGCTAGATTCATTACTGTTGTCAGGTTGTAACTCAAGAAGTCCTTGACAGGCGCCTTCAATGTCCACAATCTATAAGTCATTCTCAACCACTTAAATGATTCAAGTCGTGATGAACAAGACCGACCTCTTTGGGTGCAGACACTGAGAGTATTGTGGGGTGTCTGTCACCAACTAGAACTTCGTCCTGAAGGGGAGTGAGCGAAATAGCACAAGGACTGAATGTGACAAACCTCTATCCTAATACCCAGATTGTGGAAGAATTTTGGGAAGTTGGTTGTTGGAGGTACATAAATGCCTGCGGGATGATCATACCAAGGCTCTACTGGGGGGGGCAGTACAACTGACCTGGTTCAATGGTTATCACCGTTCCTGCCTTCAACGGCGCTGATCGATCACTATGAGCAGATTCGTGTAAATCTGTACATAAGCCAGATAGACCACAACTGCATCAAAATTGCAACGAACCGATCCCAATATGATGCCCTAAACAATGAGGGTACAGCACCTTCTCCAAATCACCCTCTCTTTCGAGATTGAATCCAATTTGATTCAATTCTGTTTTCATGATCTTACAGGATCGTTGATGCAACTCCTGCTGGGAATACCCAGCATTTTCGGAGCATAGTAAGATCATCTGCTTTTGTGTTGCGAGAACTGCACTGTATAGATCACGCTGGGGAGATGAGAACATGCCGGAGGCAGGGAAAGTTCGAGCTTGGATTGTGTCGAAAAGGGGAATTGCAATTGCAAGGGTCATTATCACTCACTGATATCGGAGGCATAGCCACTTGGCATAGAATTAGTGGCGAAAGCAAATTATTGAGTGAATTTCTTACTGGTATTCACATCCAGCGTCGATGAGAACGAGCTCACCTTCTTCTATGATTTGGTCATTGCGTGTGTAATGCAACACGAGAGAATTAGGTCTGACGACGAGAATGAGTGGGCAAAAGGGGGTATTTGTTCAGAGGGCACACCCTGAAGCGACTACAGGGACATAGGCAGGTCGTTGTGCACCACTGAGTGCACATAAGTATTCGAAGTGGGCAGCAAGCGCACTTTCAGGTGTGCCAGGTCTAGCAAACTTCATAGTCTAATCAATGTGTAAATGACGAGCTGCTGATTACAAAGGGAAAGCCCGTACCTTAGTATGAGCGCGTGCACTGATGTCAGCCGCTGCCCGCATGACGGCTTGCTCTGCTGGACTTTTGATTAAGCGTAATTTACCAAGGTGCGGCGCTATTGGTTTGGTGTTTGAACTGGACAGGATGTCAGCTACATCGTCTTTGTCGGAGGGAAGAGAATTGGCCAGGTAGTTGAACAACCATGTCGCCTTGCGTCGCGAGGAGAGAATAGGCGGGTCGATGTAGATGTTGGTAAAGCGGGGGAGGAGATGCTTCAGGTGAGAAGAGAAGGTGGACAGCGATAACGCGTCGTCTGCATGGTACATCTCTTTCACGGAGGAGTGGCTTGTACTGGAAAGATTTTTAGTTTCGTTCACGCGGGAATGAAAGCTTGGACGGACTTGGCACCATCCCATTTTTCTTGTACGGCATTCGAGCCAGAGGAGAAAAGAGACATTTTGTAGCCTCTGTGAGATGAATTTTTCTCTTGAAATTTTGTTTGTATTGGAAATTTGAGATACTCAGCTTCCACGCACCGAGAATGAGAGCGGAGTTGGGCTCTTCAAATCCAGTCAGGTACCAAAAGTCAGAGGACGGTCGGTATTTGTAACTTAACGCAGTTGTTCATACCATTGGCCTATCACACGGTTAAACACTTACAAGATGTCTGGTGGGGAAAGCGTTCATGAACAAATGAACAATCAATGAATGTAAAGTGCAAAACATACTGGCAGACATGAATTTCACCGGGGCAGCAACTAGCACAACGAGGCTCTTGTCTGGCAAGATGTCCATGAGCCTTCTGCGCCTCTGTTCGTAGTCCGACGAGGGAATTCCAGGTGTGGTCTCATCGCTTTTCACTGTGGGTTTTTTAGAGGTTGGGCTGGATAAATCTCTCGATTGGCAAAAACGAACGTAGGTGGGGGTGGGTGGAGGGATTAGGCTGCCCGTATTTCGGCGGTTTTATAGATAAGGTTCTTATAATTTTGCCAAAACTCGACTTTGCATGTCGATGTGAAGAAAACATGAAACAGGACTCATTCAAGTTCAACTCTGGGTTTACAAGTTAGACCCTAACCCCACCCTTATTACCCCTAACCCAGGTTAGGAGTACTCCTTCTGAATGAATTTAGCTATAGTCTGCAACTGAATGTTAGACGTTCCCTCATAGATGGCTCCCTAAGTACGACGTGAGTTGCGAGATCCTTCATCCAAAAAACAGACTGACAATCTTCGAGTCTCTCCAAAATTTCTCAATACCGCTTTCCCGTGTAAAGCCGACCCCTCCTGCCCACTCTATTGCTGAACCAGAAACCTTCTGAGCAACCACACTAGCCCAATACTTAGCCATCGCAGCCTCCTTAGTGAAGGGCACCTCTTCCTCTTTGAGCCTCGCAGCATTGTAGGTGAGAAGCCGTGCGGTTTCAATTTCAACTGCAGCTTGCGCAAATTGAAATGCCATGCCCTGGAATGTCCCAACGGGCTGGCCAAATTGATGCCGTTGGTATGTCAAGGGTACTGCTTTGTCGAATGCACCCTGCGCCAGTCCGAGCATTTGTGCTGCGATACCTATCCGACCTTCGTTCAAGATTTCGATTGCAATCTATGGGACTTGAGAATGGTGACGAATTTGGCATTAGAAATCTCACCTTGTAACCCTTTCCTTCGCCGCCGATAACATTCTCTTCTGGCACCTGCAGATCATCGAAATCGAGCGTGCATGTTGAGCTTGCTCGGATTCCGAGTTTTTGCTCCTTTTTGGCAATCTTGATGCCCATGTCTTTGGTTGCAAGAAAACAAGTGATTCCCTTGTACCCCTTAGTGGGGTCCACCTAAATAAAAATGAGGCTCAGAAGGCCGAAGGGCAATGATGGATCATAGCAACACATACGTTCACGAAAATGAGGAAGATATCGGCTTCATATGAATTTGTAATCCACATCTTGGAACCGTTGATTATCCAATTCTTTCCGTCTTTCCTCGCACGAGTCTTTAGTGCAAAAGCATCTGAACCTGAAGACGTTTCTGAGAGACAGAAAGATCCAAGCTAGAGCATCCACATTGTGAATAGGTTCCAAAATCCAAAGTGATTCACATGCCTTACTCTCTGCAAGTCGAGGCAGCCACTTCGCCTTCTGCTCCTCTGTGCCATATTTACGAATGACTGTATTAACCAATGTGTTGTGTACGTCGCAGAGAACAGATACGGATGGGTCTATACGGGCCAACTCTTCAATGGCAATAATAGCCGATGTGAAGGATCCACCTGCGCCGCCATATTCTGTTGCAGTCTCGATGCCCATCAGCTGGAAACACATGAGTTGACCGTTAATGAATTTTAAATGTGTTTCGGACGTACACCTTGTTCAAAGAGACCTTTGATGATCGATGGGTCCATGTTTTCTTGTTCATCCATCTCTCGCACCTTTGGTTCTACGACATCAGAGGCAAAGCGTTTAACTGAACCAATGTTTAAATATACGTTGAAAAAGGGCCGTTAATCACTAACCCGCCTCCCGAAGCATTTGCTCCTCGTCAGTGAAAACATAGAGCGATGATGGTTTAACCCCGTCCCTGCAAAGCCGAGATGAAGTGAATGACCTAAATCTGATTTCAGAATGAAAAGAATGGACAAGATATAAAGTACCTCAAATGTGAGCGTGCACATGTGAGGAAGAACCTGGGGCGTACGGTGGACAACATAATGGTTTTCGGAAAGAGGCTCCTCCATGATCACATGCTTGTTACGAGAAATTCTTTCCAAAATGAGTTGGTGAGTACTGCGGAATGTATTTTACCTTCATTAAGCCTCTTCAACTTGTGGTGATTACATGAAGGAAACAAAGTCAAAATATATTAAATTACTCAAGGCTACTGATTCTTCTTTTCCAGCGCATTGAAAGACTTGGTCATATCCATTCTAATAGGGTTTTGGATGCTTGCAAGAGCATTTATACCACAGAAGACAATTGGGAGAATAATAAAGAAGAAAACAAGGAGTGATGTGATCAGTGCAGGTGTAAGCAATTGATATTTGTTGAGAATGCCGCTGGAAGTATTGGTGTAATCCGTTATAAAAGATTCGGGAACTGTGGCCTGGCGCTTGAGGAACCCTAACACGGAAGGTAAAGGAGAACCGAGAAAGATGACAAGGTGTTTGGTAAATTTTCCCGCCAGGAGATCGAGTTCCTGACTGAGAAGCGATTCTGAATTATAACTTCAGCCTCTGCAAGTGGAACCTGTCGTCGCTTCGGACTCACCGTGTGCAATCATGGAGTCTTTCCTCGTCTTGCTCAACTCCGAGAGGGCTGGCATCGTGATAGAGAAGACATGTTTCTCAGATTGGTGCTCGGGTGACGTGAGCACATTGCCAAGAGTGGATCGAGACAGTTGGGATTGGCAGCTGGATGATACCATGCGAGCAATAGTGACAGCATCGAATTCCGGGTGGGAGTGAACATAAGGGTATTGCCGTGAAGAAGGCGATGAATCAACTCTTCTAAAGAGACCGTTTTGCGCACTGAGTGAGCGGAGATCAAAGGCATGAAGCTAGAGAGCTCAGAGGAAGCAAACTGGACGAAGAAAATGGAACTTACCCCGGGTTGTTCAATGATTATAACAGCGTCATAATCGCAAATACTATCTGTATCAAGAAGGCTCTGCACTAACGCGAGAGTGTGAATTCCATCTTGAAGTTGAGAGGGCATTGTATTGAGGACATTTGAGCTAAGTCTTGCGTTGAACGAAATGTTTCAATGACACACCCATCACTCACCTTATAGACGACCACATAATAACTGGGGACGTGTTCGAGAAACCATGGACGACACCCATCAAAGCCACAATGGCCAGCACTCGAGAAATTAGCATCATCGTGGTTGCAGGTAGAACTAAGTTCCATGTTTATACTTATTTAAATCTCAGGCGTGTCAATAACATTAATGTTTTTTTTTTTTTTTGGACTCTATGGATTAACGTGCCACAAGTAATCTAAGTACTAAGACGCACGAGCTCGGGGGAGCTAGCATATGGTAGGGGGTCAATGTGGTGAAAGGTGATCTAAGATGGCATGTGTTGTATATCTAAGGGTCAATGTGGTAGTGTAGGGGTGTTTTGGGATGTGGTCTGTGGACATTCTAAAGTTGTTGTGCTGGGCGTGGATGGAGAGAGTAGAGAGAAAAGAAAAGAAAATAATAATTAATATTAAAGGGAGGATATGTGTGGGAGGTATCACAGTAGCATCAGGAAAGTGGGAATTTCCTTTTGCTTCTTTTGTATCCTATTGTTGCCTTAAATTTCCTTAAATTTCCTTAAATTGCCTTAAATAATTATTTAAGGCAAGAATAGGAACACAATAGGACTTTAATATTTTCCTATTGTACCTATTGTGCATAAGGTAGTTTAAGGGCTCCAAAGGCGTCTCACTAGGCTGTTGCTCACTTTTGTAACTTATTTGTCACTGTGGAGCACTTAAAAAAACTTAAGAGAATGAACTTCAAGTTATACTGTACTATTTCGACCTAATGTTCAGTCATATGTCATGAAGGCATCTGAACTGAACATTTGGGTGTTTTGTCATGTGTCATGACGACGGTTGAACGATGTTCCAATTGAGCCTCAAAATGTAT
>Ga0307507_10002799_pt1 | contig 35480 bp, 11 predicted proteins | sample 7_EM_MG_FD_207223 | JGI IMG/M metagenome (GOLD analysis project Ga0307507, IMG submission 207223) | Populus trichocarpa ectomycorrhiza microbial communities from riparian zone in the Pacific Northwest, United States - 7_EM | ecosystem: Host-associated > Plants > Roots > Unclassified | place...
TTCTGCGTAATGGACGCAACTTGGTATCTCCTAGTACTTAGTGACACTTCTATTACTAGTTTTCCGCAAGTCTAAGGTAGCACAGTATCGCCGGGATCCATTCTATATGAGCGTATATAGCACCCCTACATAAGACTATCTCTTCTGTTAAGAACCTTGCTGTTCTGTAGTTAACTATATATTCAACCACTAATTAGTGTTAGTTATATAGGGTGACTTACCAATAACGACTACTCGAGTAGGGTTATAGTAATGTTGGTTAATATGCTTAATTGATCTAGAATAGGGGAGGGCGAGGAGCTTAAGGCTCCTCGCCACGCTAGTGCCGCGGCTATATGTGACCACACGTGATATATTCCCAACAGTCGTGTTTTTGTGTATATTATGGTTTAAGGTTAAATAGGGGTTCTGGGGGTTTAAGTTTAAGGTTAAGTTTAAGATTTAAGGCTTAAATAAAGGTTAGGGTTAAGGTTAAGGTTAAGGTTAAGGTTTAAGGTAGAGGTTAAGGGTTATATATACGTTCTCTACAGCCGTTAGGCCTGTAAAGTGTTCTTGGCAAGACTGCTATTCTCTTAGCAATCTATTGTATTGGCTATAAGGCCAGTATAAATTCTTTTAAGCTAAGGGAGGTCGTAATCTTCTCTAAGCAAAGATATAATTCTCTAGGCGATTTAACGCGTTAGTAGTTAAGCTGATACGTAGTTTCAAGCTTTAAGGGTAATATAGCTTTCTCCTTTAACTGAAATAGACAAGGCTAGGCAATCGGTACTGTTTTTAGTATAGTCTTAAGCTCTAGCTTTTGTATATCTCCTAATCTATACATCTACTAATCAGTGTCAGTATATATGCTTTAATCAACGGGCACAAATATCACTGTATAATACGTATGCGTTGTTAATTGTTGGATAATTAATGTCTAGAAGAAAGGGGTTGCTCTAAGGTCAGATTAGTTAGTCTTGCTTTGTGGTCTTGTAACCACGTTATATAACTAATATTCTGACAATATCTTAAAGGGGTCTTTATAAATAGAAGATAGGTAGTTAATTATCTCTTCTTTAGAGAGGAAGGGGTCTGCTAAGTCCTAGGCGTATTGCGGATATAGATATATCTATATGTTCCCGCTAGTACGGCCAAAGATATAGGCCATTTTAGCTTAAGTAGTGGGGAAGTGGTCCATATTAACTTTAAGTTTATCTTATAGTTAAAGCTTCTAATTATTAAATATAGGGTTAGTTCTGTCTATAAGCAATAGGGGGTCTATAACCTTTATAGACTATAACAATGCTAATACTATACATTAGGCTAAGGCCTTAAGGACTATAGCAAGTCTCTAGGTATTTAATAACTCCTTGCTAGGTATAAGGGTGTCTCTGGTTTTAAGCAGCTCTTAAAGCCATTTAATTTTAGTATTAGCTGCTATAAGCTCTTTCTAGGGGGTTAAGACAGCGACTGTTTTACTATTAGAGGTATTTGCAGGTCCTATAGCAGCTTTGCCAGCTGCTGTATTTCTTAGCATAGTAATAGGGGTATTAGGTAATTTCCAGTGTTTATTTATTTCCTAGGGGTTCTGGTCTATACGTGTCCTATTCTTAGGTTTCGCGTTTTATTTATGTTCTTTTAGTTCTTAGGGGTCTGTCCTGTCCTTGTGGTCCTAGTAATGTCCTTAGGGTCCTATTCTATGTCCTTGTCCTGTTTATAGCCTTGTGGATATATTTAAGTTCCTTCTTAGGAAGAAAGAGTAGTGACGAGCTTTGGATAATGTTAGCAACTTAGTTAATTGAGGCACGAGCACGGCAAGAGGGTCGCGCAAGCCTGTATGATTGGATTGTCTATAAATAAGGATCTAAAGCTAAAGAAAGGAAACAAGAAGAACGGAAGCACTGCTTAAAGTTATACACAATCCCCTGGTTACGTGATGGCAACTTGCCGCAACTTGCCATCACGTAACGGCAGTTTACGGCAATCTGATGGCAATTTACCAGTGCCGTAACTGTCACGAAGTTCGTATAGAGGGGTTTATTGATAAAATGGGTTAATTGATTGATGATCTTGACTTAATTATTAATTAATATCAATGTTTTGACCTAGGGCCCCTGGGGCTCTATAAAGAGATTTACAATGCACATGCCCCATACACGTGACTCGTGCACGTATCCCACGCCTTAGAGAATACAGATTATCTAACATACCCCCTTAGCTTTAAGCTCTTTAAGGTTAAAGCTAGCTACCTTCTTATGTCCGTTAATAAGTTAATTAAACTATAATCTTATCTAAATCCTTCCGTCTTGCTCTAATACCGTCCCTTAGGTCCTCTAGTTGCTTCTCCTTATTTAGCTGCTCCTTAATATCCACCATCCTAATTATATTAACAAAGCTTTAAAACCTCTACTTGGGCAGGGCCTTTATAAGTCCATTAGCAATTATCTCCTTTATTACTGTCTATTGAAATTATACTTATCTTATTACATATTCCTAACATAGCTAGTATTAATAGATATTAACGTGTTAGGGCTTTGTAATTAGCTTTACCATATCTTCTATAATTAGTTAGAGTGTCTATGTGTTATCGCATTTAATAATTAAGGGCTTATTTAGGTATAACGTTATTACTTTAAATAGCCTGCTGATAAAGATAGCTTCTTTTACTATCTGTAATAGGGCTAATAACTCGGCTTCTGTGCTTAACGTTATAACTATACCCTACTTATTTGCTCTCTAGGTAATCAGCCCCCTAAATAGCTTTATAATATATCCTTATAAGCTCTTTCTATTGACGGAGTTGTCCGTAAATAATGCGTCGCTAGCATAGATAAATAATTGCGCTTCGCTTCTACTATCTCTACCGTTGTCTTATCCTTTATCACGTATTCCTTTATCTTTCCCTCTACCGTTTGTTCCTTCCTGATCTCCTCTATAGCAGATTGCTCTGCTTCTTATACTATATAGGTACTAAATAACTCTATCTACCGCTTAATAATGCTCTTGGCTTAGGTCCTAATTAAACCTTACCAGCCTTAATACTACAAAAGCAATATCCAGACACGTTGTAGTGGCTGCATAAAGTACTGAACCTAGTTTTCTCTAATATAGTATTATAGAGGCTGGTAGGGATCTAGGACAGACTAATAGGTCTATATTGGGGGACAGACGCGTCAGATGGATTATATAGTGATTAGTAGGGAGGAGTTCTAATTCTGCTATAGGAGTGTCTAGAAGACGCCCTTTAAGATCTATCTTATACTAGTTAGCTATCTTCTTAATATAGGCTTCCTAGGATAGCCACAGGAGCCTCTAGCTATAATTGCGTAGCATGTGGATTCTTAGGAACCATTTTAGCTTGCTAAGGGTACTTATCTGGTATTCCTTACTTAGCTCCTTAATTGCTTCTTAAGCCTTCTTCTTATCTATCTTTTAGTAGCAGAAGACAATATTATTAACGTAGAAGAAGATAACTATTCTACCTTTTAGCATAATATATGGCTCCTAAGGTACTTCTTTAAAACCCAATTTATTTAATAAGCTTATAAGATTCTTCTGCCATAATAGTGGTAATCGTCATAGTCTGTATAGGGCTTTTCTTAAGCGCAGTACTTTATCTATTTTTCCTTTATTAAACCCTAGCGGTAGCTTTATATAGACGACCTTATTAAGATTATAATAGACAAAAGCATTAACTATATCTATCTGTGTCGTCTCTAGGTTAAATTTTACAGTAATCGCCATAAGGGTTCAGAAGGTTGTACTAGCTAATATAGTAGCTCTTATAGGTAGGTCTCCTAGGGCCTATTAATTTCCATATACTACTAAGCATGCCTTACATTTCTGGAGAAATCTATACTTATCCGTCTTGTAGATGAACACCTATATTAAGCTAAGGACCTACTGTCCCTTTGCGTACTTCTTATCTATTTCTTAAAACAACCTTATTTAATAATAAGATTAAAGATAGGCTTGTTAAGCCTCTTAGAACTAATCTTATAGAGAATGCGTATTAAGGTCCTAAATTAACTAAAGTGGCGGAGGTAAGTTCTTCCTATATAATCTAACATTACGTGTTCTGCCTAATTTTAGCTTACTGTTATTAAGTTAACTATTAAGGTTAAACTTCCTTCCTACTACAAAGGCGCCATAATAGGCTAAAGTAATCCTTTTAGTAATAAAGTCTTTAAACCTGTTATCGCAGGCTTCCTTAAATAAGTCTTTAACAGAGTTATTAAACACCCCCTAAGTATAAAACCCGTCTTCTACTCGGCTAATAATGTCCTAATTAGTACCTTATACATTTAACTTTATAGGATACTTAACATAAAAGGCACATAGAGATTCTTTGTCTTCTTCTATTGGAGGTGGTATATAGTACATATCTTTAAGAGCTCTTACAAGCTTAAGATCTGCTGACTTATTAAAGGTTTAAACTAGCTCATTAACATTATTATCTTCCTCTTAAATTAACGGTTTAAATACTTCTTTATTGTTTTCTAGAAGGACCTTATTCTTAGTTAGGGTATTAGGGAGTTAAATCTTCTCAATTAGCATATCTAATTTAGTATGTAGGTCCTTTAAGATGTCCGTTTACTTACCGTTAAAGAACATCTTTTTATTAAAGATAACGTCCCTAGTAGAAATAATAATACCTTTATACGGGATCCAGATCCTATAGATATTGGTAGAGTTATAGCCAATAAGGTAGCCAATATGGGCTTGCAGATCTAGCTTGCTTAGCCTTTTCTTCTTTAGCTAGGCGTTCAACGTTATTATATACGCCCTACAGCCGTAGGCTTTTAGGTGTGCTAGTTACGGCTTTCTTAACCCATTGGCTAGGTAGGTATAGAACCTCTTATATAGCGATTTCCAACCATTACTTTCCTATGGCGTTTAATCTTAAAGGTACACTATACAGTCAACTATCTAGTTCCATAGGTTGTACAGTAGATTAGCAGCAATTCTTATTACTTATGCTCTCTTAATAATTACACCCCCTAAGCGTTTGGCGGTACCATTCTAAGCTTAGGTATGTAGTGCCAAAGGCTTAAATATAATCCCTTAAGTCTATAGCCATCTAAGGGTTTTCCTTCTCCCTAGCTCATTGTCTAACCTAATAGTATTAACCTTAAGGTTGTGCCTTAAATGAATCCATTAGGTGAAATCTTTAAGCACTTATAGTGTCTCCTTCTCCTTACTATATATCATTATAAAATATAGGAAGGTTCTTCCTAAAAAGGTGTTATAGATAAACATAACTTATATAAATCTAGTATGCGCTTCCTTAAGGTTAGTTCAGTTAATATAGAGGTTAAGACAAGGTTTATTAATGTTCTATTTTAAGAACCTTCTTAAGACCTAACGCTTAATTTTGGTAAGACTGCAATATTAACATTCCGTTGTCTTTAGGCCCTAAAGCTTAACTTTTAAGGCATTAAGACCTAGATAATAAAGGCTTATAGGTCCTAGATAACCTAAACGCAGATGCTATAGATGTATATTACCTTTTAAATCTGGATAAGCGTCTCTTAATAATGCTCTGCGCTTCCATTAACATAGCAGTCAGCTTATATTAAATACTAATAGACTTCCTAATTGGACTTATTCAATAGTCTATTGTCTGTAACATTCTTCCATTTAATATAGGATTGTATTGTCCTTTTAAACTAGTAGATTGTTATCTCCTTTTAAACTAGCAGATTGTTATCTCCTTTATTATCCTAGTAGTACCCTTGTTTTTAAAGCAGACGGAACGACGCTAGGTTTATATTGAAGTCTATATAAAAGGCGACGTCCTTAAGGCGTAGGGTTCCCTTACTCTTATCTGGTTTTATAACCTAGACACTAACATTGCCATAGCCTAGTATAGGCACTTCTAAGCTGCCGGCAATAATATATTTATATCTTAGAGCTTTCCTAAAATTATAAAAATAAAAGAGGTTATTAAAGATGTGGAGAGTGGTTCCTAAGTTAAGAATAGTTAATAGCTTTAGTGGATGGGTTTGACCAGTATAATACAATTCTAGGAATATCGCATTAGCTTCTTCCTTAATCTTAACTTCCTGGCTCTTATCCTATTATTATTAAGCCTTATCTTCTTATTCTTTAAGTCTAATCTTCATAACTTGGTTAGTAAGATTCTTATTCTTTTCTACCTTCTTTAGTGCCCTATTAATGCGCGCATCTCCTATTATAACTTCTACAGGTCTCTTGTCTTTAAATAAATACTAATAGTCCTAAATGGAGTATCCTTGTATTCCGCACGCTAAGCACTTAGGCGTTAGCTTCTTATAGGACGTCTCTTTATCCACTAGTGTCCCGGCTCTCTTTAAGCGTCTATTACGTACTAAGGTCCTTCCTTTCCGTGAACCTTTAGTAGTATTAAAGTGATCCTTAATGGCTTGCTCTGCGAAGTCTATATTAAAGGTACTTCCTCTTATAGTAGCATTGGCTTTCTTTAAGGGTATTCTAAGTCCTTCTTGCAGCTCCTTTACTACTTTACAGTATTTAGAAGATCTTAACTTCTAAGGGTTATTTAACTCAGTAGTGTACTTTATACAGTAGGCGTTGCTAAAAGGTTAAATAACTTCTACTAGATCTTAAAGCCAGATTCCATCTAACATTTAAGGGATCTTATACTTCTCTCCTAGTAATATTACGTGTTCCCATTAATCCAGCTACTGGTTTAGCTTTAATAACTGCTTAAACCCCTTAAGAGCTTCTGTGTACTAGTGTTGTACCTTCTTTCTAATAAACAACAAGGTAGGTTCTATGTTCTCCTTTAGGCGAGATAGCCATTCTTTAACTGTTAAGGAAGGGTTAAGCAGCAGCTTCTTCTAAATTAATACTATAGACATAATCTGGGTATAGATCTATTAAAGATGATCTTCCTATCTAAGGAAATACTTTATATCCTAGTTATAGTACTATCTACTGTTCTTATACGCTTTCTATTAATTTGTTAAGAGCTGTGCATATAAAGTTATATTCTCATTAAAATCTATAACTTCTAGATAGGCTGGTTCTTATAGTAGACCTTATTAAGATACTATACCATCTAGGTTAATGTGGGCCCAAATTCACTAATCTATAAGGGCTTGGAGTTGCTATAGCCATTGCTCCCAGTCTTCTGGCTTATTAAGGATAATCATAGTTAATAAACTTGACGTTGGTGGAGTTATTTAACTAATAGGTAAGTAAGGAATTAAGATGGTATTTTGTTGTTAGGATCATCCTTATTATTAGGATTGTCCTTGTTATTAGGGTTGTCCTATAACAATTAAGGTGGAATCTTATAGAATCTTATAGAATCTCATAGAATCTCGTCCTATGACAATTGAGGTAGGATTTCTGTTAGAGTCTGTGTCTTAACAATAAGGTGTCAAAGTCTAATAATGAGGTAGAATTTCTTTAAATGATTAAATAATAGCTAAATAGCTTCTTAAGTTGGCAGACTGGGCTTATAACTATCACGAAGTTCATATAGAGGGGTTTATTAATAAAATGGGTTAATTGATTGACGATCTTAACTTAATTGTTAATTAATGTTAATGTTTTGACCTAGGGCCCCTAGGGCTCTATGAAGAGATTTACAATACACGTGCCCCGTGCACGTAACTTATGTACGTGTCCCACGCCTTAGAGAATACAGATTATCTAACAGTAACAGTGGCAATATATAGACTGCTTATAAGCTAAGCGGACCTACCTCTTTAGGTAATCTAACCTAACTACTAACTTAAGACTTAAGCCTTGCAGGGAAACCTGTATTAGCTACTAGTACCAATACTACCTTTATAGCCAGAGCTTCCTTAGGTCTAAGGTTAGAAAGTTAAGAGCCCCATACTGTTATAATAACGATGTATCACATGTGAACGCTAGATGAACAAGCATCAGATTTGTTGAATTGATAGCTATATACAGCTGTCGTGGAGACTCAAAAGGATTGCTAGAGAGCTTAACAAGAATGCAGCTGCGGGCGAATCTATATAGGGGCAATTGAGGCGGATAAACTATCTACCAAGCGATATTAAATAAGGAAAGGAAAGCTACGTGTCTAGCATAGCGCGTGTTGCGGGTAGTCCCGTGACAGTACCCCCCCTCTAGGGGGTCGCAGATCTGGTAAGGCAGAGCTGGGACGAAGAAAGAGAAAGAGAAGGAAGAGGAAGAGGAAGAGAAAGAAGAGAATCTGGTAGGTGGCAGTACGGTGCCAGCGACAAGGTCGTTAGGGTGGCAGTACGATGCCAGCAACAGGTCGGGAGGTAGCAGTACGTTGCTAGCGACAGGTCTGGATATAGCAGTACGGTGCAAGCAGCGTGTCTGGGTAGCAGTACAATGCAAGCGACGTGTCTGGGTAGCAGTACGGTGCAAGCGACGTGTCTAGGTAGCAGTACGATGCAAGCGACGTGTCTAGGTAGCAGTACGATGCAAGCGACAGGTCTGGAGTAGCAGTACGATACAAGCGACAGGTCTGGAGTAGCAGTACGATGCAAGCGACAGGTCTGGAGTAGCAGTATAATGCAAGCGACAGGTCTGGAGTAGCAGTATAATGCAAGCGACAGATCTGGAGATGTTAGTACGGTGCCAGTGACTGGTATCCGGGGGTAGCAGTATAACGCCAGCAACTAGTGTTAGGTCTGGAAAGGAGAATGGGAAAGATCTAGTCTGGATACATTAAAGACTCTACGTAAAGAGTCCGCAATAGCTTTGCGCTATTGTTGACGTTGGGCGGGTCTAGACTGGCGAGTAGTAGCAGTACGATGCTAGTAATGGGTCTAGAGGGGTAGCAGTATAATACCAGTAACTGAGTTAAGCAATAGCAGTATAGTGCCAGCGACAGGTCTAGAAGTAGTAGTATAGTGCTAGCAACGTGTCTGGAGGTAGTAGTATAATACCAGTAATAGGTTGGGTGGTTATTAGGTTATTAGGGGTAGCAGTACGGTGCTAGCAATCTAGGTTAGGACTAGGGAGTACATAGCTCTTCTAGTAGTAGTATAGTGCCAGCGGTCTAGATCTAGGGTAGTAGTACGGTGCTAGCGGTCTAGGTTAGGACTAGGGAGCACACAGCTTAACCTAATAGTAGTATAGTGCTAATGGTTTGGACAGGGGTCTGGAAACTAGAGCTCCTACTATAGCTGCCTATAGCAGGAGAAGAGCTGGCTAGGTCTAGAAAAAGAAGGAAGAAAAAATTAGGCTAGAAAGAAAAAGATAGGATATATCTAGCTAGCTAAACGGAGTAAGCAATTCTAATATTATGATAATAATATATTATATGCAAACGCTAGATGAATAAGCATTAGATTTGTTAAATTAATAGCTATATATGGCTGTTGTGGAGACTTAAAAAGGATTGCTGGAGAGCTTAATAAGAATGCAGCTACGGGCAAATCTATATAGGGATAATTGGGGCGGATAAACTATCTACTAAGCGATATTAAATAAGGAAAGGAAAGCTACGCGTCTAGCGTAGTATGTGTTATGGGCAGTCCTGTAATACATACTAATTTTCTCTAAAAAGGATATTAGAAAGCTGCTATAAAGCTCTTAGAAGTTATACGGGAAGGAGCCACTAATAAATATATTAAAACCCTTTAAGGGTAGGTCTAGATCTAGCAGAGCTTAATCTAGGCTAGATAAAATCTTTTATAACCTAGCTAAGGTTAAGGGCCTCCTAGGGGCTACCTAGTACCTACTTAAAGAGGTGTAGAAGACTTAAAGAGGTATTTATATAATAAATAGAAAAAGGATATAGACTAATTGGCTAAGGCCTTTAGTAATTTAGAACTCCGCTATAAACCTAATGCCTAATAGTTAGACAATTGGGTTTATAAAATAGATAACTTTTTTAAGATGCTAATAATATAAGATAATACTAAAGAGCGTACTTAATAGATTATTAGTAAAATTAAAAACTAATCCCTAAACTAGATTGCACTTAATTAGTTTAATAAAGAGTAAATTACTATATAGCTATAGCTGCAACCCTTCCTAAAGAAATAGACTTAAAATCCGTATATTATATAATATAATAATATAGAGCTATTCTAGAATAGGATATAGCTTAACCGCCATAATTTCTACTAGTTTATAAACTTTGTGGAAACGTGTGCTTAATTAATAGATCTAGAGCCCTTTAAAAATGAGGACGGTAGCATTTATAAGAAGAAGAGGATTAGATTTATCTAGGCTAGAATTAAGCTAGTAATTTATAATAAAATAAAGCGTGTGGGAGCCCTATTGTGGATTACTATATATATGGATTTTAAACAAGTGGTTTTAAATGCTAAGGATATAGTAAGGAACCAGACCTCTTTTAGTAAAAAGCTAGGGGGTAACTAAAAGCGTGGGTACTTTAGTAATAATATAGGGCAGACCTAAGCTCTAAAGAAGCCGTTCTTAAAGAGAAATCTAGAATAGTTAAAGTTAGGGACCTTAAGTAAGGGGAAAAACTTTTAGGGCCAACCTAATATCTATCTAGCACCCTTATAGGAACACTCTAAAAAGTTAAGAGAAAACTTCTCTAGAGGAAAACTAAATTGGAAAAATAAGTAGAGCAATAACCGTACTAATAATGTAAAAAAAGAAAAGCCCTAGTTGTAGACCTCTCCTAGCTATAACTAGGGCAAGATATAGAAGGAGAGACTCTTTATATTGCTGTTAAGCTAGAAATGGTACTCCCTATAGGCGAGGTACGTTAATTCTAAGTACTATATAATAGTAGCGCTAAAATTAATCTTATATAATATAATTTGGTAAAAGAGTATAAGCTTATCCTATTACTAAAGTAGTAGAAACTAACTACAGGGTTTCTAGATAAGTATTGGATTAAACTATATAGTACCTATAAGCTTATAGTGTTAGTGGCCAATATATACAACTACACTAAGGTGGTTGGCCCGTAACCCTTCTAAGCAGCTAACTTTATAGGCTATAACCTTATTCTTAGATACCCTTAGCTTATAGAAGTAGATTTTAAGATATGCTTTAATATATGAGCCTTTAAATTATAATAAAGCCTTATAGCAGGAACTACGGTGGACTTGTTATTAGGCTAGGTATATAGATATTAAATAAGTCAATAATGTAACAGTAATAAATAACAACTGGTATAGAGTGGTTGCCTAATAGATTGACTCCAATTATATTCTGAGATTCACTATAAAGAAAGAACTATCTAGGTAGGGACTGTGGCCCTTTAAATACACACCCTAACTCTTAAGAAAGTTCTTACTCTATCCGCTCTGTCTACTCTATTTGCTCTGCTTTATAGACCTTATAGATTATACAGATTATATAAATTACATTATATGATCTTAGTTACTATTTCTTATTATATAGTTCTACCGGATCTATCCTAGACTATGCCTATATTAACTAACTAGCTTCCGCTAACTTCTCTCTAAGTAGTTATAATATTATACTTAAAGCGTCCGTAATACCATCTCCCTCCTCTTTATCTTTGTCCTTAAAGATCTCTAATATCTCCAAGTTATCCACTAGAGGTGTAATATCTATTTAATTAACTTGGTTAACATCCTTACTTATTATACTAAAGGCTCCTTCTTCTACCTTAATAGAGCATAGGTCTTATACCGTTGCTGTTATACTATTACTAGGTAAGATTATGCCTTCCTATTCTCATTGCGCGAAAGAGGGGTTGGTTTGTGTTGCGATCGCGTTACCTATTAACTGACAACCTTCCTCCTGTGCTGAGTGTACGCAAGCGAATATGCAGTTGTCCTATAATGCCCGTTCCGTTTCTAACGCTAAGTATATGCGTTCTATTACTTTTAATAGTCTTTAAGTACCCTTGTTAATTGCTACTAGGGTCCTAGGTTTAATCTACCGCTATAAAGCTTAATGGTGAACTATTAGAGGCGTTGGCTGAAATCTACTGGCTTTAGCACGATGATGAGCTTTATCTGGCTTGCATTTGTGATAAAGAGCGTCATGCCCTTAAGGCTTGTTAAAACGCTTATGCTCGTCTCCTTTGCCTTAAGAAGGTGCGTAAAAAGGTGCATTTTAAGGAGTGGAAACTTGTAGAATAAAGTCTTTAGGAACTTAGTAACAAAAGAATAGAAGTTCTTCCTTGTCACGGGACACCTCCATGACACCTTATACACGTCCACCTGTTCCCACCTGTTCCCACCTATTTCCACCAACGCAGCCAGAAGAGACCGACCGCGAGACGACAATCTGACGGCAATCTGCCGCATTCTGCTATATTCTGCCAAGTCCACTAAATCCTGCCAAGTTCTGCCAGGACCGCTACTCAAATCCTATTCTGCTTTGTGTATATATCAACTAAGCAACTAAACTAACAATATATACCCTTTCTTCCTATTTTCTTACCTTCTCTCCTTACGCAACATCTTAACTTTATTACATAGTTTATATATATAGCTTAATAATATCTACTTCGCTATATATTATTACCACTTATACTCACTCCGTAACACTACATTATATTAAAACCTATATTCCGCCCCGCCCTGTTTAAAATGCAGAATAACCTTAAAGCCCCTATAACGGCTGCTGATATTATATCCACACTCTAAAAACAATTAGCAGATATATAAAAGTCCTTTATAGACGCCCTTGCATAAAACTAAGCTGCTATAGCTTAACAGTAAGCCAAATAAGAAGTACAGTACTAGAAAATAATTAAGGCCCTCTAAGAAGAAATCCGTACCCTTAAGACGCCTACACTAAGCCCTTAAGACCGGTTACTATTACCAGAAGCTAATACGCGGAACGCGAGCCCTAAACCAGCAATAGTCATCCTACTAGTAAAACTGACTACTGCGCCATAATAATCTAAATAATTACTAGACCCTCTGATATTCACTAGTAAATAATAAGAACTCTAATTATTTTTAAGCCGGCTTAAAAATAAGCTAACTAGTAACGCTGACTGCTACCTAACTAAAGCTAACTAGTAACGCTGACTGCTACCTAACTAAAGCTAACTAACTCTGTTATGCCCTAAGTTAACTAGGAGGAGATATAGCTGACCTTATTAAACCTCTTTAACCAAACTTAGTATTAAGCCTAATTATACTTCTTAAAGCCACGTATAGTAACCTAAACCGCTAAGTTACTGCCTAGAGAAAAATAAACTACATAACTTAAGGAATAAAAGGCTTTCCAGTATACTTCTCTAAATTTAACCATTATATAAAAGAAATAGGCTGGAACAACTCCGCACTAATTAACAGCCTTATTAAATTCCTAAGTCCTAAACTAAAAACCTCCCTAATAGGTATAGACCTACTAGGAGCCCTTAACGCCTGTATAAACGTTATTAATAAACAGTATAATAATATACTACGCCTAACACCAAAGTCCACTCCTTAATATAATATAACAGCCCTATAAACGTCCACTAAGTTATTGTCTTAGCCTAAGCACCCTAACGCTATAGATATTAATATAGGGACCCTAGGATATGCTCTACTAGGGTCCCCTAAATAAGAATAATGCATTAAGCTAGGCCTTTGCTTTAAATACGGAAGCAAGGAACACATCTTAAGATACTGCTCCGTTCCTATGCCCTAACACAACTTAGAAACAGCCAACACTAACAACTATTTACCATATTAATCCTCTAGTTACCGTCCCTAATCTTTACCTGGCTCTAGCCCTATGTTTAGTAAGCACCACTTATAAGGACAAAGTTACAACTGACGTTTTATAAGAACCCCTTCCCACTTACTACTAAAAGGTATGTCCTAGAGTTAAGTCGCTCTCTAGGACAGCTATGTTATAGGATCTTATTAAACGCATTAGATATTACAAACCCTAACTCTTAGGATTATAGTATAACCGTTAACTGCCGTCTTTAGCAGAAAAGTTAATAGGCTAACGCTTAAGTCCTAATTAACATAGGAGCTAGCAGTATAGGATTTATTAATAAGATCTTTGCGTAAGATAATAGGTTTACCCTAATACCCCTTAACTAATATATTAACGTATTTAGATTTAATGGCAAACACACTGTCTTGGGCTGTATTACTTACGTAGCAGCCCTAAGACTCTAATACCTAAACCATAAAGAATTAATTAAGCTCTTTGTGACTACCCTAGGTTACCTAGTAATCCTTAGATAACCCTAGATGAAGCTATATAAGATAACCATTAATTAGAACAACCTTAAGCTTCTATTTACTGCCTCCCGTTGCAAGTAGAAGTGCCTTATAACTTGCTGCTTAGACCCTAAACTAAAATCTAAAAAATCCACCAGGATCCACCAGTTTAAAATTTCCACTGACGTTTACCCTATACCTAAAAAGTCCACCCAATTCTACTAACCCGAGAATTCTACCAAATTTCACCAACCTGAGAATTCCACTGACGTCTACTAAGAACCTGGAAATTACACTAAACTATATAAACCGACTCTGACCGCTGTACCCCAAACTAAGCAGAAGCTTAAGCTTAATATATAAAGGTACCAGAAGAACTAGTATTCTACTATAAAAAGGATACTTAAAGAACCTGAACCCAAATCTAATACTGACTCTGTACCTAACACTAAACCTAAAACTATATAAAAAACTAAGGATGATCTAAGCCTGCTTAACACCTTAGATATCTACATAATTAGAGCTACCCTGTTAGTATAACTTGCCAGAAAACCTAAATACACAATCTTTGCTGTTATAATGGCCAATATTAAAAAGGCCTTAGCACTAAAGAAGCACACTGACCTGGCTATAAAAGTACCAGTAGAATACCATAATTATTTAGATGTATTCTTATAAAAGGAAGCTAATAAGCTACTGGAATGCCGTCTATATAATTACAAAATTGTAGTTAAAGAAGGAAAACATCCCGGATTTAGACCCTTATACGGAATGTCCTAAAACAAACTCTAGGTACTATAGAAGTACTTAGACAAACATCTGGATAAAGGATTTATTAGAGTAAGTTCTTTACCTATAGCCGTACCAGTAATCTTTGTTAAGAAACCTGGCGGCGGTCTGCGCTTCTGCGTAGACTACTAAGCTCTTAACACTGTCACTGTTAAGAACCAATACTCAATCCCATTAATCTAAGAGACACTAAACCAATTAAGTAAGGCTTGCTTCTATACAAAGCTTGATATTATCCATGTATTTAACCGCCTCTATATTGCGAAAGGAAGTGAATGGCTTACTGTATTTTGTACTTGATACAGATTATTTAAATACTTAGTAATGCCATTTGGCCTTATAAATGCCCTAAGTTTATTCCAATACTTTATAAATAATACCCTACGCCTATACCTGAACGTCTTTTGTACTGCTTATATTAACAATATCTTAATATACAGCAATAATCTGGCTAAATACTGAAAATATGTTAAACTAGTCCTGTAAGCTTTGCGCGGAGCCAGTCTACAATTAGATGTAGATAAATGCGAGTTCCATAAAATGGAAGTCCTATACCTTGGACTTATTATTTCTATAGACGGCGTATAAATGGACCCTAAGAAAGTTGAAGCAATTATAAACTGGTAAGAACCTAAGAATGTTAAGGATATAAGGGCCTTTATAGGCTTCGCCAACTTCTATTAATAGTTTATTAATAACTTCTCCGCCTTGGTTTTACCCCTTATGGCCTTAACCTAAAAGAATAAAGCCTTTGTCTTTAATAAGGAATGTAAGAAGGCCTTTGCTTATCTAAAGGTTATGTTTACTACTGCACCTATACTCTAATACTTTAACCTAGACCAAATAAGTATTGTAGAAGCTGACTTATCTAATTACATTACTGGAGGCATTCTGTCTTAATACAATAAGGAAGGAGTATTACACCCTATAGTATACTTTTTGAAATAACTAAGCCTAGCTGAATGTAATTACGAGGTCTATAATAAGGAATTACTGGCTATTATTAGATGTTACGGACAGCTTAAGTACGATGTTATAACTACTTGGAGAGGAGTTGGCGGAAGCTAGTTGGTTAATATAGGCACGGTTTAGGATGGAGCTGGTGGAACTATGTAATGAGGAATGGTAACTAAGGTTATGTAGCGTTGAACGTATTAACTGTATTAAATGGAAGGGACGTTATGTTTAATACAGATAACACATACCTTATGTATAAGAGAGGATTTCTTAGGAGTACGGTTGCGTATTTAAAGGACCACAGTCCCTACTATAGATAGTTCTCTTCTAGTAGTAAATCTTAGAATATAATTAGAGTTAATCTATTAGGCAACCACTCCACCAGTTATTATTACGTTGTTGACTTATTGTTTATACCTATATACTTAGCCCATTAACGAGCCTACTGTAGTTCTTGCTATAAGGTTTTATTACATATTTACTACTAAGGTTATAGTATTAAAACATAAGGAGAGTTAAATAATATGCCACCTAAAGTACTAGTTATGATGCTATTGACGGCAGCAACTACCTTAGGATTAGGAGACACTAGTATAGCAGATATGGACTTATAAGTGGTTACAAGAGGTTAGTTATAGGAAATGGTTAATTGCTTGTTAGATAATAATAGGATACTTAAGGAACGCATTAATAGAATTGGAGCAGTAAAAGTTAAGTTACTATTAATTAAACGATTCTTAGGAGAAAGGTTAAAACTTAAGGGATTCCTTATGTAAATGCACTTTAAGGTTATATAGGAGGGAGTAAAGTTAGTAACACTTATAGATTAAGTAACGTATATAGGATTGTTCTTAATAGGAAGAGTACTAGAATGGTTTAAACCTTACCTTACAGAGATATAAGTTAGTGGTATAACAACTACTAACTAAGATATATGATTTATGTTTACTAGTTAGAATAGGTTTATAAAGAGACTAATATAGATATTTAAAGACCTAGAAGTATTAACTATAGCGAAATAAAAGCTTTAAAACTTAGTATAATGTTCTTTAGCAATTAAGTATATAATATAGTTCTAAATACTTATAACGTAGGTTAAGTGGAATAATAAGGCGCTTATAGTACAGTATAAATAGGGACTTAAGGCTAAAGTCTAGAATATAATTATCCTAATGGAAGATGCGGAAAGTCTATAAGACTTAATAAATTAGTTAATAAAGATTAATAATAGGATCTATTAAAGGGAACAAGCTAAGAAAGGGTAAGATAGAGTTCTATAGTTATATAAGGCATAGAGTATGCATTAACAGACATAGAGTTAAAAACCATGGAATGGCGTAGAGCTAATAGACCTAAGCAGTATTAAAGAATCTAAGAGATAGATAAAGAAACTATAGAAACCTAGAGGTTAAGGATTAAGTAATTATAGGACTAGGGAGCAGAGGCTAAACCAGGGATCTTAGTAGTAGAAGATATTTAGGCGGACTCTATAACAAGAAAAATGGTTTAAAAATAGAGCTTATATAAATTATGGAAAATAAGGTTATTTTACTAGAGACTATAGAGGTGGTTAGAGTAACTATATAGTAAAGGGTACTAGGTTATTAGAGTATAATAATGCGGATATAGGAGTATTACGTAGGACTAAGGAGTATTTAATTAAACACTTTGCGTTTTGTTATAATAATACATACCAAATTTATAAAGATGCTAAGTATGGCGTAAGCTATTGGCTATAAGAGCTAGAGTTAAGAAGGCTTAAAGGAACTAGAGAGTTAGATAAAGAATAGGATTAACTCTATAAGCTAGATTAAGATGTTAAAGTAATATATAGATAAAAATAAGCGATAATAACAATAGAGTTAAAGTATTTATTAATTAATAGTAATAAGGAAGAAAGGGAGGCTAACTAGAAGCACTTATACCTTAGTAACGCAACAGAAGTAGAGACTAAAACCACTATAGAACGCGAATTAGTAACGGGTATTATAACACCGTTAGATATGGCATCCATTACTTTATAAGATAGAAGGAGTAATATCTAGAGACGATTAAGTAAGCAGACAATTGCTAGTGCTAGCTTACTACTTATAAAAGGTAAAAGGCTATAGGCTTAAGATTCTTATAAGGAGATAAGAGAAGCTCTAGACTTATAAGATACAATAAAAATAGCTTAGGAATCCGCAATGGACAAAAACCAATAGGAAAGAGTAGTAACTTAGTTTAGTAATAAATAAATAAGTATAGGATGTAAGTTTAAGAACTGTAAGTTTAGGGAATAAATAAGAACGTTATTAGGAAACTAAGATTTTAAAAAATAAATAAGGACTATAGCAATTCTAGGTAAACACAGTGTTTAGCCTAAAGATTAAAAAGTTAATACTAAGATTAGGAAGCAAGATAATTTTAAGGATCTAGCTATAAGACGTAGAAAACAAGAAACTATAAATAAGTTTAGACGAAGAATTATTATATAGCAAGAGTAGAAGCTAGATAAAAGGTTAGCTATACTAGGTTATATAAGGGACAGAGCACCTATATAAAGAGTTACTAATAGGCCTAGTGTAGGGATACTTAGAGTAAAATAGTTAGACAAACTGGAACAAGAAGAGGATTTAGATATTCTAGTTAGGTTTAAAGAAAGATATACTAAAGGATGTTATAATATAGTAATAACAAGGTACTTTCTTATAGATAGACTATATATACTAAACCAGTTATATGGAAAGTGGTATAGGCAATAACATAATAACAAATAGGAAGACTTTTATATATGGCTAGATAAAAAAGTTGTCTAAGACCAACCTATTATGGAAAAACGTATAAGTCACATTAAAGGAGCATTAATTATAATATTAAAGAACCTAGAAGAGGGATCTAGGGACTAGAGAAGTAAGTAATAAATCTTAGTACCTATAGCAGAAATACTAGTAATTAGGTTAACTAGGTATAGATTTAAACTTAAGGACAAAGATAAGCTAAGAGTTAACCTAAGTTACCTAGCACATTATATATTATTATGGATAGCTTATATAGATAACATGTGTAATATATATAGGGCACTAAAAGATAAAAACTAGAAGTACTTAGTAAGGATATATTAGGCACTAGAGGAAAAGCGGTTTAGAGACGCTAAGTATATATATAGATAGTACCTAGTAGAAGTATAGAGTTAAGGGGACTTAATACTTTAACCAGGATAATTCCTTATAGAAGAATGCCTAGATAAACAATAGTAGTAGGACTACCTAGAGAATACTTGTCTATGGTATATAGAAGAAAAGAAATAAACTAAGTATTAGCTAAAAGTGGACTAAGTATAAATAGGATCTAGTAGCTAATAGTTAGGAAAAGGGGAGGCCTATAGGACTAGAGGGAACTAGTAGTAGAGCCTTAAACCCTTAAAGGAATTCTAGGATAATACCTAAACTTACAAGTTAAGTAGTAAAATTAATAGTTTAAAGCACTAATAGACAGTGGAGCAATAAGGAACTATATATTACTAGTAGTAGTAGAAAGGATAGGGTTACTATATAGACAAAAGGAACACCTATATCCACTTATAATAATTTTAGAAGATTAGATAGCCTATAGAGGAGGTATTATTAATTTTAAAACAGGACCTATTTAGTTAACTATTAAAGGGAGATAGGTTAGAATATCTTTTAATATCTTACTATTAGGAAAAGATAAGGTAATACTAGGAATGCCTTAGTTATAAGAATATAATCTAAAGATTAATTAGGTTATAGGTTAGGTTAATATTAGAGATACTTAATAATGTAAGATACGACAGTAAACTAAGTTAGTATAGTACTAAGTTAGAGCAATATACAAAGAGACTAAGCAAGGCTTAAGTTATGTACTAAAGAAATACCATAAGTATAGTAAAAAGTTATAGTTATTAGAAAGTAAAAAGCTGTTAGAGTATATAGCATGGAACTATAAAATAGAATTAGAAAAGGGAATAAGTTTAAAGTTCTTTCCAATTTATAAGCTTACTGAAACAGAGTTAGTGGCGCTTAAGGAGTTTATCTAAGAGAACTTATAAAAGGGATATATTAGACCATTATAGTTATTAGTGGGATATCCAGTACTATTCATCCCAAAGAAAAATAGAAAACTTAGGATGTGCATTAACTATAAATAGTTAAATAGCATTACTAGGAAGGATAGATATCCTTTACCCTTAATTAGCGAAATCTGGGACCGGATAGGCAACATAAAGATCTTTATAAAGATAGATCTAAGGTAGGCGTACTATTAGATTAGGATTAAGGAAGGTAATAAATAAAAGGCAGCCTTTAGGTTAAAGGAAGGACTATATAAACTATTAGTTATATAATTTAGGCTTATAAACGCACTAGTAACATTCTAGAAGTGAATTAATAGTGTGTTAAGAGAACACCTTAATAAGTTTATTATGGCATACCTTAATAACATTATTATTTACTTAGAAAGTAAGGAAGAATATAAAGAATATATTAAGTGGGTCTTAAAGAGACTATAAGAAGAATAGATGCTAGTAGCAATTAAGAAATACAAGTTCTTTATAAGGAAGACCGATTTTATTAGATTTATTATTAAATTAGGAAAAATTAGTATAGACCTAAAGAAAGTTAAAGCTATAGTTAGTTGGTAAAAACCAGAGAATATTACATAGTTAAGATTGTTTTTAGGGTTTTATAATTACTATAGGAGGTTTATAGCATAGTGGTTAAAAAGTATTAAGCTATTTATAAGACTGACAAAAAAAGAGGAGCTGTAGGCATGGGGAACTAAGTAAAAGAAGTTGTTTAAAGAACTTAAGGAGTTGTTCACCTAGGAACCAGTCCTTAAAATCTATTAACTAAAGTTAGAGACGGTTATTAAGACAAATGCATTAGACTTTGCACTAGGAGTATATTTGCTATAGAAGCATTTAGACGCATAGCATCTAGTGGCGTACTATAGTTGGAAGATAACACCACTAGAACTAAACTATAACATCTATAATAAGGAGTTATTAGGTATAGTTGCAGTATTAAGGGAATAGAGAGTATTCTTATAAGGTATAAAAAAAACCATTTATGGTTAAGATGGATTATAAAAACCTTATAGGATTCCTAATAATAAAGGAACTTAACTAAAGATAGGTTAGATGGGCGGAAATGCTTATAGAATACCATTTTGAAATTCAGCATACTAAGGGTATAGACAATGCATAAGTAGACGCTCTAAGTAGAAATGTCACAGCACTGACCTAACGCATACCGTTTCCTACTGTTGGCTAGCCCACCACTAGCGCCTTGGCGGCTGGCCCTACTCTTTATACACAATACCCCCTTTTACCCTTCTTCTCTTCTTTATAGCATAACGTAGTTATTCAGTCTACTTCATTACAGCACTATAACAGTTTGTGCTATTATTAATTACGCCCTATCACAATTACTGATTCCCTATATCCTAGTTATCTCCGCCCTAGAGCAATCACGACCTACGCATAACGCGTCTACATACTACAACCCACCACAGTCCTAAAACAATCCTTAGTTTTTTCCCAGCGCCAAAGATTACCTAAATGGGCAATATTAATGACGCCAAAATGGCCAAAACCTAGAACCCCCGTAAAGTTTTTACAGACTTCTTTACATAGACACACCCTAATATTATATAGACAATCCACCGCTCCCCACTATACCCTAAAACCTTTAAAGCCAACAAAGTTTACTATACCCTTATTAACCATACTAATGAGTTCCTTAGTAATATTAAAGCGGGACTATAGTTTATATATAACATAAACACCGCCAATAAGAAAGCTAATAAAAGCCTTAAAGCCCTTATTGCCTCCTAGACAGAAACTATTGCCGCTCTTAAACAATTAACCCTTATAACAATGGTAGTAACCTAGTAGAAAAAACGGATGTCTAAAGACCCGCTAATATTTAGCGGAAAAGGCACCCTACTAGAACAATAAGCCAACTTTAAGACCTAGCATATTAAGATTAAAGGAGTCTTTAACTGTAACTAAGACTACTTTAATACAGTCCAATCCCAGATCCTTTATATCTTGGATATGCTAGAGGGTAAGGCCTATAAGTTTATTAAGTAGGGCCTAGAGCTTATGCACAAGAACCCAAATAACATATCTATATGGAAATGGCCCACTAAAAAAGATATACTTAAAGAGCTTACTGCTTACTACAAGGTCCTTAATATAACCTAGGTCACAAAAAATAAGCTTAACCATTTTCCCTAGAGCAAGCGTAATTACTGGTCCTAGAAGGGAGAGCTTAATAAGTTAATGGTTTATGCTAGGAAGACAAATAAATAGAAGGTAGATCTACTCTAGAAGTTTATCTCTCTAAAGATAGAAGAGCTGGTACTTAGACTTGCCTATAAAATTAACAATAGCAACTATATAGGTTAGAGCAAACAGATAGATGTATTTGCTAAAAACCTTACAAACCATATACACTAAGCCAACCTTAAGAATACTAACCACCACCCACCTGCTTAAGCTCCTGCCCCTATATTAACCCTAACCTTAACCCTAGCAGAAACTAGAGAACCTATAGACCTTAATAGAATCTCAGATATAGAGCGTAAGCGCCACTTTAACAATAGACTGTACCTTGCCTATGGCCTACCTAGCCACTAGAAGGATGCTTATAACCCCACTATAACAGCAAACCCAGTCCTAATGCTAGCCCATTAAATAACACAAACTAATAACCGCGGACGTAGCAACCGCGGAGTCTATTATAGCCACAGTAGACAACTCCCCCCCTTTAACCCTATAGCTTAGTTACTCTAAATAATGCCCTATATAGAAGCCTAACCTATTAACAACGCCTAGAATTAGCAACTCCGCGTTAGCAAATATAAACACAGCCACATTATTGGCAAGGTGCTATCTCCCTATACCCCAACCAAGACTAATACTACCAGCTAAACAGATACTAAATCACCCTGCCAAGACAGCCCTATACCCCAGTTATTAAAAGGCAAACCCTTAGACTAAGTTGCGTCTAAGGGTCTAAACCATATAAAGAGGAAGATAAGAAGATTAGGTCCCTATTACTAGACTAATTAGTCCTTTCTATTAGTAAACTACCACTTAATCTTAGATTAGCAAACAGTAACAAGAAATTAATCCTTATTTAAACCCAACTCTCCTTATTACGCAACTTATACCCCCAAGTTTTTATTAACATAGTAAGCCTAGTGGACTTAGGTAGTACTATAATGGCATTTACCAATGCAAAGTCTATTATAAGAAAATATAATATTATAACTAAGAAACTGTTAGCACCTAGGCCATTACACCTTACAGATAGCATCCTAACTTTACTTATTATAGACTACTTTACTACCTAAATATCAATTGGCATCTATACTAAAGCTATGCTCTTTCTTATTACTAAACTCTCACCTAGTACCCCAATTATCTTAGGCATGCCTTAGCTCCAGAAGTATAAGCCCCACCCCAGCTTTAGAGAGCTTAAGATCCGCTTTAACTTAAACTACTACTCTAGGAACTGCCTCCTATAGGGGATAGCCGACAGTAGTAGGGACGCCCTATATAGATACTTAGCACTACTAAGCCTAGTGCCTAGGACTATATATAAAGCCCTAATAATAGAAGATGTTCCTAATAAAGGGGAACCTATATAGCTGCAAAGCAACAAGACAGTAGAAAACTAAACTACTCTAGTACTTAAGACCAAAACAATGGGCTAGCCGGCCTTGCTAAGACTAAGGAAAAAGGTCCACTTTGCGCTACTGCTACTAAGAATCCAACGCCAACCCAGACACCCTTTAAACCCTAACCACCTAGCCCAACACCTAGAACTAAGCCATATGCCATATACGCACACTATAGCCCGTGTTATAGCAAGGACTAGCTAGGGAATTACTAAGACCTAGATAATAGAAACCGCGCCACCATAACACCAAACCTTATACCTACTCCCTACACGCCTTATGCAAGGCCGCCGCCTAGGAACCGCTCCTAAAAGCTAACTAAGACAAGCCAGCCCCGCCATAATGTTAGGAGAAGACTAAATACGCCCTAACCTAGACAATATCATAAACGTATGCGCCATGAATTTCGCCCAGTTTTGTAAATAAAAAGGCATAAAAGTAATAAGGATCCATATGGCAGAGCTAGTAGAATTGGTAGAATAAGAAGAACAGAAACAATTAATAGATAAACTCCCTACTAGACTAGTTAAGATACTAAACCTAACAGAGGAATCCTTCTGCCGCTTAGTTAATGGTAATTATATAATAGAAGAAGCCTATAAGGTCTTCCCCAGTTATTTTCACTATTTCTTTAAGGAAAACCTCTAGACTATAAATACTAAGTTCCTTTACCGTAAAGTTATAGATACAGACGTTAAGAAGTTTATAAAAGGCAAACCTGCTCTAAATAGGGATAATATTATATAACGCCTCCTAAGGGAACACAGGTATTATATTAAGGGGTTTCTCCTAAAAAATACTAATAAGCTCCCACCATATCGCCCATAGGACCATAAAATTAAAATTATGCTAGGAAAGCAGCCCCTATACCACAAGAACCGCCCACTCTCCCCTACTAAGCTCTAATATATTAAGAAATGGATTAATAAGATGCTTAATAAAGGCTTTATTTAAGAATTAACGTCCCCTACCACAGCCCTACTCCTACTTGCTGCTAAGCTAAAAAGAGGGGTAAGGATCTGCCATGACTACAGAGGACTTAATAACGTCACCGTTAAGAACTAATATCCGCTCCTACTTATCCGTGAGACACTTAATGCCCTATATAGTGCCAAATTCTATACTAAGCTTAATGTTATTACCGCGTTTAATAGGATCTATATTGCCAAGGGCCATAAATAGCTCACAGCATTTATTACCCAATTTGGGCTCTATAAAATGCTAGTAACCCTATTTAGCCTTTATAATGCCCTAGCTATATTCTAGAACTATATTAACCACATTCTTTATAACATACTAGACAACTATTGCATAGCATACCTTAACAATATCCTTATATTTTCTAAAGCTTAAGCTAACCATACCAGGCATATTAAAGAGGTAATTCACCGCCTTAAAGCTGCCGGCCTCCAAATTAATATTAGTAAGTTAGAGTTCTACACAATAAAGACAAAGTACCTTGGCTTAATTATCTTAATAGAAGGAATAAGTATAGACCCTAAAAAGGTCTAAGCCTTATAAGCATAGGAGAACCTAACCTTAGTTAAGGAATTATAGCAGTTTCTTAGATTTATAAACTTTTACCATAGGTTTATCCAAAGTTATTCTGCTATTACTACACCTATAATAAAACTCCTAAGAAAGGACGTTGGATAGCTATAGGGACCAGAACAAGCCAAGTTGTTTAAGGCCCTTAAGAGAGCCTTTACTTCAGCACTAGTACTAGCATACTACAACTATATAAAGAAAACAGTAGTAGAGACAGACGCATTAAATTAGGCTTCTGGCGGAGTCCTTTCCCAATATAATAACAACAGTAAACTAAGACTAGTTACATTCTTCTCTGCAAAGCACTCTACACTAGAGTGTAACTATAAAATCTATAATAAAGAACTCTTAGCTATTATTAAGGCTTTAGAGGAATAGCGTCCTAAGCTACAAGGGACTAAGGAGCTGTTTAAAATCATTACTAACCATAAGAACCTACAGATGTTTATAACTACTAAGCAGCTAAACTAACGCTAAGTCTAGTAAGCAGAGTTCCTTTTATAGTTTAACTTTATAATTATATATAGACCTGGCAGCAAAGCTACGCTCCCTAACGCCTTAAGCCAACTACTAGGAACAAAACCCAAGGATGCTAATAATAAACGCCTCCGCTACTGAGCCTAAGTTATTATACCACCCTAGAAAGTTAACCCTATAATCTTAGAAGAATTACTACACAAATCCTATAACTTTAATAACGTGGAGTTTATAGCCGCTCTAGACCCTAAAATGGCCGAAAAGTCACTGGATAAGCTAATCTGGTTAGGATACTAGGAGAATAAACTTGCAAGAGATATAGTAGCGGCTCTACATAATTGGAAAGCTCGCCATTAGCCAAAGAAGATTAGGAAATTACTCTATTACAATAAGTTAGAATATAGTATTATTAACAGATAGATCTACTTCCACCAATGCCTCTTCATCCTTAATACCCTAGACCTCCGCCTAGAAGTTATCCATTACTCTTATAGCAGCGGCCCCACTAGTTACCCTAGCTAGGTTAAGACTCTTAATCTTTTAAACCAAACATACTAGTAGCTAGGAATCTCCTAGTTTACGGCTACCTTTGTTAAAGACTGTGCCCTATGCTTTTACACTAAGACTCCCTATTCTACCCCACCTAGTTTCCTAAAGCCACTAGAACTACCCACTTACCCATAGACCAATATTTCAATTAACTATATTATAACACTACTAGTATGCCAACGCCACGGCAAGGCATATAAATATATCCTTATTATTATGGACCGCCTAACTAAAATATAATACTTTGTTTTAGTAACAGGACTCTTAACAAAGGAGCTAGTTAATGGCTTTGTTAATAATATATATAAGCTCCATAGTGCACCAAGCACAATTATCTCCAATTATGGCATATAATTTATCAGCGACTTCTGGCGACAACTAAGTAAACACCTTAAGACAACCTTACAACTAAGCTTAGCCTAGCACCCAGAAACGGACAGCTAAACTAAAATTGTTAATGCTGCCATAAATAAGTACCTTTATGCTTTTGTTAGCTTTATATAGGACGACTAGGTTAACTACCTACCACTTGCTAAATTTGCTATAAATAACCAAGTTAATAAAAGCATAGGCATCTCCCTGTTTTTTTGTAAACTATGGCTTTAACCCTTACCTCGGAATTAAGCCTGCTGGCCCCCGCCTACCAATACTATCAGCATAAGCAAAGAAGGAGTTCTTCTACGCAGACTCTATAGCCAACCGCTTTAAGCGGATATTAACACAGCTTAAGGCCCTAGCCTAGATTTTATAGTAACGCTATAAAGATAATGCTAATACCTATAGGGATGAGAGCGTGTTATTTTATAAAGGCGATATGGTTATAGTTAGCTTAGAAAATATAAAGATAAATAGACCTAAGAAGAAATAGAACAACAAATAGGACGGCCTATTGTAACGGAACCTTATAGCAGGAACTACGGTGGGTCCTGTTATTGGGCTGGGTATATAGGTAAAAACAATTTAACAACGTAATAACAACTGGTGGAGTGGTTGCCTAACAGATTAACTCTAATTGTATTCTAAGATTCACTATAAAGAAGAACTATCTGGGTAGGGACTATAGTCCTTTAAATACACAACTATACGCCTAAGAAATCCCTTTACTCCGTAAGGTATATATGCTCTGTCTGCTCTGTTATAGATTATATAGATTACACAGATTATACAGATTATATTACATAACCTCAGCTACTATTCCTTGTCATATAGTTCCACCGGATCTATTTTAGACCATACCTGTATTAACCAACTAGCTTCCTCCAACTCTTCTCCAAGTAGTCGTAACATCGTACTTAAGCTGTCCGTAACACTATCTCCCTCCTCTTTATCTTCGTCCTTAAAGATTCCTAACATCTCCAAGTTATCTACTAGAGGTGTAATGTCTGTTTAATTAATCTGGTTAATATCCTTACTTATTATACCTAAAGCATCTTCTTCTTCTTCTATAGCTTGCCAGTTTTGCACCATTGCTATAATCTTGTCCTTAGGTAAGATAATACCATCTCTATGTTCTTGCTGTATAAAAGAGGGGTTAGTCTGTATTGCGCTAGCAAGCCCTTTATCTTAACAACCGTCCTCTTATTTAGAGTGCACTAAAGCAAATATTTAATTGTCTTGCGACGTCCGCTCTATCTCTAACGCTAAGTGTGCGCGTCCTATAACTCTTAACAGTCTTTAGGTTCCCTGAGTAATCTATTATAAGGTCTTGTGTTTAATCTGCCGCTAAAAAGCTTAACGGTAAACTAGCCTCTACGCTGCTTAAGGTTTAATATATCTTAGAAGAGTCTATATATGTCCTTAAAGCTTAACGTCTGGCTTATGCTCGTCTTTAACGTCTTAAACGTATACGTAAGAAGGTTTGTTCCAAGAAGTGGAAACTGGTTTAATAGGGTCTGTTTAAGCTAGGTAATAAAAGGACTAGCTCTCTTCCTGCAAGGGAAACAACTCTAAGTAGCTCAGTAATTGCTCCTCTTAGGTCCCCCTTAGGTAACTTATTCTTTAGCAATCCTTCCTTATTAATATTACCTGACCTGCTTTCTTTTAATACTCCCATACCTTTCCTATAGCGTTCTTTAGGTTACTTAGTGGTTCCCAGGTAGTCTTACTATAGCCTATCCACTTTACTTTATACCACGTTTTATTATCTACATCCTCGTAACTAATAATCTTTAAAACTTGCTATTTATCTTCTTCTTATCCTCTGTATATGTCTGCCTTATAAACTGGTGGCTTAATATCCCTATATGCTGGTTCTAGCATCGCGATATGTTGTATAGGGTAGATCTTCATTTTGGCTGGTAGGTTTAACTTATACATAACTAATAAAATTCTTTACTTAACTTTAAAAGGTCCTAGTCTAACATAGTCCAATTTCTTACTTAGTCGTCAACTCTTAAAATTTTTGTATAATAGCTACACTTTATCTCCCTCCTTAAGATCTGGTCCCTTAGATCTCTTAGTATTATAGTACTTTTTTATCCTTTACTGTACTAGCTTGGCTGTTTCTGTAAGGTCTGCATAAAGATTCATTAACATCTCTATTCTTTGTTTAGCTGTGCTACTTATTTTCTTTACTTAATATAGCGATAACGACGTTCTTGGTTTATACCCATAGTTTGCCTTAAATAGTAATATCCCCATTCCTTTTTGTGGTGTTATATTATATATAAACTATATAACTAGTAACAACAATACCCAATTATTCTGTGCATAATTAATATAATGCCTTAGATACTGTTCTAGTGTCTAGTTTAGTCTTTCCATTTATCTATCCGTCTGCGGATAATACGCTATAGAGGTTACTGCGCGAACTCCTTATTCTGCTAGAAATACTTTCTAAAACACTGCTATAAATCTTGGATCTCTATCCGATATAATTTTATCTAGTGCTCCGTGTCTTATAAATACTTCTTTTATATAGATTTTAGCGACTTCCTCTACTAATATCTCTTCTATACACGCTATAAAGTATCCCTACTTTATAAGCTTGTCCACTATTACTAAGATCGCGTTGTAATCTTGTCCTATAATAGGATCTCTTGACTTTAGTAGTTTAACAATAAAGTCCCATAATATAACCTCCTATGGTCTTCCTAGTACTTTAACAGGTTGTAGCCCTCCATACAGCCTATGCCTTATCGGTTTATTTCTTTAGTAATCTGGATATTCCTTTATAACTTGCCTTACTAGTCCCCAGATTCCTTAAATAATATACTCCTCTTAAAGTCTTAATACTAGTCCTATAGACCTGTTATATCCTTATGTCATTCCCTTATAGAACTCCTTAATAAATTCTTCTGCAATAGACTTAGGCATATACGTTACTTCTCTATTTTTATATTGCTCTAAGTCTAAATCCTCTGCCTATGCTTTTTGGATCTTCTATATCCAATCACTCTATAGTAATTTATAGATCTAACTTTTCTTAGTTGCTATGATTTTTAGGTAATTATACCTAATTAATCCATCTTAATCTTTTCGTAATAAAGCTCCTAATGGCTTTTTATCACTTTATAGTTCAGCCTTCCTGCTTAGAGCATCTGCTCGTATATTGTCTGTACCCTTGGTATACTAAATCTCAAAATGGTATTCTATAAGCATTTCCGCCCATTTAACCTGTCTTTAGTTAAGTTCCTTTATTATTAGGAATCCTATAAGGTTCTTATGGTCTGTCTTAACCATAAATAGTTTCTTTGTGCCTTATAAGAATGCTCTCCATTTCTTAAGTGCTATAACTATACCTAGCAACTCCTTGTTATAGATGTCGTAGTTTAACTCTAGTGGTATTATCTTCCAACTATAGTACGCTACTGGATGCCATACGTCCTAGTGCTTTTATAGTAAGTATACTCCTAGTGCAAAGTCTAATACGTCTATCTTAACAACCGTTTCTAACTTTGGTTGATAGATCTTAAGGACTAGTTCTTGGGTAAATAACTCTTTAAGTTCCTGGAACAGCTTCTTCTACTTACTACCTTAAACCCACAGTTCCTCTTTCTTTGTTAGCCTTATAAACGGCTTAATACCTTTTAACCACTATGCTATAAACCTCCTATAGTAGTTACAAAACCCTAGAAACAACCTTAACTATATAACATTCTCTAGTTCTTGCCAACTTACTATAGCTTCGATTTTCTTTAGGTCCATACTAATCTTTCCTAGTTTGATAATAAATCCTATAAAATTAGTTTTTCTTATAAAGAACTTGTATTTCTTAATTGCTACTAGTATCTGTTCTTCCTATAGTCTCCTTAAAACCCATTTAACGTGTTCTCTGTGTTCTTCCTTATTCTCTAAGTAAATAATAATGTTATTAAAATATGCCATAATAAACTTATCTAGGTGTTTTCCTAATACGCTATTAATTTGCTTCTAGAACGTTGCTAGTACGTTTATAAGCCCGAATTATATAACTAATGGTTTATATAGTCCTTCCTTTAACCTAAAGGCTGCCTTCTATTTATTGCCTTCTTTAATCCTAATCTAATGGTACGCCCATCTTAGATCTATTTTTATAAAGATCTTTACATTGCCTATCTTGTCTTAGATTTTGCTAATTAAGGGTAAAGGATACCTATCCTTCCTAGTAATGCTATTTAACTGTCTACAGTCTATATACATCCTAAGTTTTCTATTTTTCTTTAGGATAAATAACACTAGATATCCTACTAATAACTATAACGGTCTAATATATCCCTTGCGTAAGTTCTCCTAGATAAACTCCTTAAGCGCTACTAACTCTGTTTTAGTAAGCTTGTAGATTAGAAAGAACCTTAGACTTATTCCTTCTTCTAATTCTATTTTATAGTCCTATGCTATATATTTTAATAGCTTCTTACTTTCTAGTGACTATAACTTCTTGCCATACTTGTGGTATCTCTTTAGTACATAACTTAAGCCTTACTCAGTCTCTTTATATATCGCTCCAACTTAATACCATACTAACTTGGTTTGCTGTCGCATCTTACATTATTAAGTATTCTTAATATTAACCTAACCTATAACCCAATTAATTTTTAGATTATACTCCTATAACTAAGGCATTCCTAGTATCACCTCGTCCTGTCCTAATAGTAGGATATTAAAAGACATTCTAACTAGTCTTCCTTTAATAGTTAACTAAATAGGTCCTATTTTAAGATTAATAATGCCTCCTCCATAGGATATCTAATCTCCTAAAATTATTATAAGTGGATACGGGTGTTCTTTCTGTCTATGCGGTAACCCTATCCTTTCCACTATTTTTAGCAATATATGGTTCCTAGTTGCTCCACTATCTACTAACACTTTAAACTACTAATCTTGCTATTTAACTTATAAATTTAGGTATCGTCCTTAAATTCCTTTAAAGGTCTAAGGCTCTAACACTAGTTCCCTCTAGTTTTGTACGCCTCCCCTTTTCCTAATTATTGGCTGCTAGATCCTATTTATACTTAGTCCCACCTTAGCCAATACTTAGTTTATTTCTTTTCCTCTACGTGCCATGGATAAGTATTCTCTAGGCACTCCCACCACTATTATCTATCTAGGCATTCTTCTATAAGGAATCTTCCTAGTTAAAGTATTAAGTTCCCTTAACCTTATACTTCTACTAGGTGCCATCTATGTATATACTTAGCATTCCTAAACCGCCTTTCCTCGGGTGCCTAATATATCCTTATTAAGTACTTCCAGTTCTTATCTTTTGGTACTCTATACATGTTATAGGTATTATCCACATAGGCTATCCATAATAGTGTGTAATACGCTAGGTGGCTTAGGTTAACTCTTAGTTTATCTTTATCCTTAAGTTTAAACCTATACCTAGTTAACCTAACCGCTAGTATCTCTGTTATAGGTACTAAGACTTGCTATTTACTTCTCTAGTCCCTAGATCCTTCTTCTAGGTTCCTTAACATCATAATTAATACTCCCTTAATGTAACTTATGCGTTTTTCCGTAATGGGTTAGTTTTAGACAACTTTTTTGTCTAGCCACATATAAAAGTCTTCCCATTTATTATTATATTGTTGCCTATACCACTTTCTATATAACTAGTTTAGTATGTATAGTCTATCTATTAGAAAGTACCTTGTTATCGCTACGTTATAATATCCTTTAGTATATCTTTCTTTAAACCTAGTTAGAATATCTAGATCCTTTTCTTGTTCTAGTTTATCTAACTACTTTACCCTAGGTGTCCCTACACTTGGCCTATTAGTAACTCTTTATATAGGTGCTCTGTCCCTTATACGACCTGGTATTGCTAACCTCTTATCTAGCTTTTGCTCTTGCCATGCAATAATTCTTGTCCTAAACTTATTTATAGTTTCTTATTTTCTACATCTTGTAGCTAGATCTTCATAGTCATCTTGCTTTTTAATCCTAGTATTAACTATTTAATCTTTAGGCTGAACACTGCGTTTATCTAGGATTACTAACGTTCTTATTTGTTCCCCAAACTTATAGTTCTTAAACTTGCGTCCTATACTCATTCATTTGTCTATAAACTGAGTAACTGCCCTTTCCCATTAGTTTTCGTCCGTTGTAGGTCCTTAGGTATGTCTTATCTTATTTTAAGAATTTTAAGCTTCTTTTATCTCTTCTTAAGAATCTTAAGCCTATAGCCTTTTGCCTTTATTAAGTAATAAGCTAGCACTAGCAGTTATCTGCTTGCTTAGTTTCTTCTAAACGTTACTCCTATTATCTTATAAAGCGATAGAAATTGTATCTAATGGTGTCGTAATACCCGTTACTAAACCTTATTCTGTAATGGTCTTAGTCTCTACTTCTATTTTAACCTCTCTAAGGTTTACATGCTTCTAGTAAGCTGCCCTTATTACCTTATTGTCTGTAAATGCTTCGCCTATATTAAACTTATCGTCTTTAATATCTAATCTATAAGCTGGTTTGTTGGTTCCTCTAAACTTAGATAATAATAGCTCCTATAGCTAATAGCTTACGCCATACTTAGTGTCCTTATAAATTTAGCATGCGTTATTATAACAAAACGCAAAACTGTTAATTAAACACTCTTTTATTCCTTATAGTGCACCGTTGTCCCTCTATATATATATGTCTCCTGCTAGTTAGGTTCCCTTTACCGCGTAGTTACTTTAACTACCTTTATAGTCTCTGGCAAAATAACCTTGTTTTCCGCAATTTATATAAGCCCTATCTTTAAACCATTTTTCTTGCTGTGGAGTCCGCCTAAATGTCTTCTACTACTGAGATCCCTAGTTTGGCCTCTGCTCCTAGGTCCTTTAATCACTAGATCCTTAACCTCTAGGTTTCCATAGTTTCTTTCCCCACCTTTAGGTTTCTTTAGTACTACTTAGGTCCATTGGCTCTGCGCCATTTTATAGTTTTTAACTCTGCGTCTGTTATTGCGTACTCTACGCCTTATATAACTATAGAACTCTGTCTTGCCCTTTCTTAGCTTGTTCCCTTTAATAGATCCTATTATTAATCTTTATTAACTGGTCTATTAACTCCCTTAAAGTACCCACATCTTTTATTAGGATGATTACGTCCTAGACTTTAGCCTTAAGTCCTTACTTATACTGTGCTATAAGCGCCCTATTATTCCACTCAACCTATATAGCTAGTATTTAAAACTGCGTTGTATACTTAATTGCTAAAGTGCGTTGTACTAAGTTCTAAAGTTTTCGTTCCGCTATTGTGGTTGCTTTGGGGTCTCTAAATATTTATATTAACCGTTCTATAAATCCATTCCAACTTACAAACACATACCGTACGTCCAGGTTAGTAGTTGTTATACCGTTTGCTTATATTTCTATAAGGTAAGGCTTAAACCACTCTAGAGCTCTTCCTATTAAGAACAGTCCTGCGTACGCTACCTGGTCTATAGGTGTTGCCAACTTTGCTCCTTTCTGTATAACCTTAAAATGCATCTACGTAAGAAACCCTTTAAGCTTTAACTTATCTCCTAAGAACCGTTTAATTAAAGGTAACTTAACCTTTACTGCTCTAATTCTATTAATGCGTTCTTTAAGTAGCCTGCTATTGTCCTATAAGTGATTAACCATTTCCTATAACTAACCTTGCGTAACCACTTAAGAATCCATGTCCACTATGCTAGTATCTCCTGCCCCTAAGGTCGTGGCTGCCGTTAACGTCGTTATAACTGGTGCTTTAGGTGGCATGTTATTCAATCTTATTTAATACCATAACCTTAGTAGTGAATATGTAACGGAATCTTATAGCAGGAACTACAGTGGGTCCTATTATTGGGCTAGGTATATAGGTAAAAACAATTTAACAACGTAATAATAACTAGTGAAGTGGTTGCCCAACAGATTAACTCTAATTGTATTCTAAGATTTACTACAAAGAGAGAACTATCTGGGTAGGGACTGTGGTCCTTTAAATACACAACTATACGCCTAAGAAATCCCTTTGCTCCGTGAGGTACATATGCTCTGTCTGCTCTGTTATAGATTATATAGATCACATAGATTATATAGATTACATTACGTGACCTCGGCTACCATTCCTCGTCACATGGTTCCACTGGATCCATTCTGGACCATGCCTATATCAACCAACTAGCTTCCTCCGACTCTTCTCCAAGTAGTCGTAACATCGTACTTAAGCTGTCCGTAACACCTGTACCCTATACTTGCAGTATACCAAGGGATAGTCATAGTAGACCTCCTAGACCATATTTAAGTAAACAAATCCTTCTATACATCTAAGGTCCGCCTCTAGGCTGCTAAAGAGATCCCTAGCCAAGCAAATATTAATACTATAGAGCGCTGTAATATACAAGGATAAGTAACAAAGAGAGATAATAACGGCAATATAGAAGATAAATGGGAGTTTAAGAAAATTCTTAATATACACAACAAAGACCCCTAAGGCCTAACTTATGAGATTAAATGGAAATATCATAAGGACACAACCTGGCAGCTAGAAGAGGACCTAAAGGGTTGTAAACAAGCTATACAGCGCTTCTATAAGCAACACCCTAAAAAGCCAGGACCCCTAGATTGGGTATAAGATAAGGAAAAGCCATGCTAAGGTCATGGCCGACCACCGTGTTAAAAATCTGTGGTGGTTAAGATGTTATGGAACTTTAACCAGCGGTTAAAGTTGTCTAATTAGTTAGAATTCTCGCCAAGAGCGCCATACGCCAACTTTATTTAATAAGCCGACCAATTAGAATTTTTTAATATTTCTATAGCAAAAATAGGTGGTCCCGCGTACTACCTGTTTGAAGTTATTTGTTTAGTTTAGGGACCAAACCTTCTAGAGAGGGGAGTACTGTCACAGCACTAACCTAACGCATACTGTTTCCTACTGTTGGCTAGCCCACCACTAGCGCCTTGGCGGCTGGCCCTACTCTTTATACACAATACCCCCTTTTACCCTTCTTCTCTTCTTTATAGCACAACGTAGTTATTT
>Ga0307507_10002800_pt1 | contig 35467 bp, 33 predicted proteins | sample 7_EM_MG_FD_207223 | JGI IMG/M metagenome (GOLD analysis project Ga0307507, IMG submission 207223) | Populus trichocarpa ectomycorrhiza microbial communities from riparian zone in the Pacific Northwest, United States - 7_EM | ecosystem: Host-associated > Plants > Roots > Unclassified | place...
TACATACGTGGCTGCTAAGGTGACTGCTAACTAACAACCATGAGGACACTTCACCCATTCCGTGAGGACACTTTGCCCGACCATGAGGACAGCTAACCCGTACCTCATACTGACATAATGCTTAACATTGTTGAAGCCAGGGCCTCCTTCAAGGACTGAACTTTACCCAAAGCGGCAGACCTTCGTTTTTCTCTTCTTTTTACCAATTCTAGAAGTGACTGCATTTAGCTGGGGCACAATGGCAAAAAAGCATTCAACTTTCTCTCGTTCCCCAATACCGGTACCGTAGTATCTAAGGTCGCAATATGGAGAAGTAGGAATAGTGAGCTGTAGTCCTATCATGGCCCGCATCTAGAAAGCCAGAATATTAAGATTCCGAGTCTATTAGTCGATAACCTCCATCTAGCCCCCCAAAAAAAACAAAGAATAAGGCACTCGATCACCAAGGCACTAGCCTGTCAAAGTGATGGAAAGAAGGACCGTGAATATGAAAACTAGAGCCACGCTCAATGCCAACAGTGCCAAAAACAATGCCCGGGTTGTCCCATTTGATCGGCCTCATACAAGTACCCTATGAAAAAGAAAATTCAGCGCACTGTACATGCACCATAATATATTGCGGGCTTTGGTGCACAAGAGATGTTTGTATCAATAATTCCTTTCTCCTTGCTGGGTCATTTGCTCTAACCTACTGTAAAATTCTAACCATCGCTCGCAAAAGTGGTCAACAACCACATCTAGAGGCTCCCCCACACAGGGCACTCCACAAGGAAAGGCGAAAGTAGACCGTTCCCCAAAACAGTGCCAACCCCCTCCGGTCAGCTGAGCACCTAAGCCCGAGCTCCTTGTGACAAGCGGGCCAATACCGTAGAATCATGTTCTGATTGAGAAGATGTTTCACGAGGCTCAGCCAACAGCAATACCAACCAACCAAAAAGCGTCGATCCCAACCCCGCTTAAGCATACGGCACTCACCGACTATCCCTGAGACATTCCGAGTGATATTGTGTGGTTATGACATGAGGTTGCTTTCTCCCCCCCGGGGTGCTCGTCCTAGGCGAGAAGTGCCCTAGTGGAGAGGGAACTTGACCAAAGGCGGAATACCCCCGAACGATCCCAAGACATATGGATCGGGTGCGGTTAGTGAGCGGTGAGTGAGATCCGAGGACTGTGTTGCTGATATGCGCGATAGCTACCCTTTCACCTGGTGCGACCTCGCTTGTTGGACCAGGGTGAGAAGCGATTCACTTATGAAAAAGCATAATTTGAGCTACGGCTTGTGGGTTCTTGTGGGAATGGTTGCTCACGATAGCAGATTTTTAATTTTAATTCAGCTCATGAGATCTCACCCTCTTAAAGTAGCCAAGGTGAAGCATGTAGGATAACAATGGCTGCCTCGGTTCTAGCTTAGTCCGTGCTGTGCGGTATGTGCTAATTTTCTGAAGCCTGGCCCTTTCCACCCACTCCCTTCCTTTTTCACAACGAGTTCCAATAGGTTAGGCGTGCCCCAAGACGGCTCCTTCTGCTGGCATCTTCCCCATACCTCTACTCCCTATTGTGATTTTCGAAAGGGTCGTCGCAGAGAAGGAGTCGGGGTGCGAGCGGGGCGATCGGTTTTTTTTTTTTGGCTGTCTCAACACACGGTGTTAGGAATGGGTCATGCTGGATTTTCTTAGGCAAAGAGGGTCCCAGGAGAGTAGTTGTGCCTTCCACTGATCTATTATTTCTCACATCCAAACTGAATGCGATTATTCTACCAATGCCAGCACCAAGCTCCACCGAGGTTCTTCACCTGTGCCTTCGTCGCTTAGAAAATGATGAACCTATTGAACAAGTTGCAGTAGATGCCAGCCTTTCTATCCGGACTATTCAGAGAGCAAATGCTAGCAATCTCCGGTATGGAAGTGTATTTCCACCTCAGAATTCTGGTGGAAGACCAAAAAGAATTGATAATGATGTTATGAATGTAAGCCATCACAGTATTCTAGTAACTTGTCCAGAAAAGTATCGTAACTAATTATATGTCAGTGGATACTTGTACTACTAAAGGAACAACCATATCTATATCTTGATGAAATCTGTGATGCCATTTTTAGAGCATATGGCTTGCAGGTGGCTGTTAGCACGGTGTGGAAAGCACTTGCAAGTGTAAAATGGAATAAAAATGTTGTGAGTAATATTGCTTTAAAGTTCATATGGTCTAAACGGTACTAGGATTTGCTAACACATATGATAAACAAGGCTATTAAGGCAGCAATAGAAGGGAATGGAGTACTCCGGGATGCTTATACATATGAGATCTCAGTATATAAACCTTTTCAGCTAGTTTTTGTGGATGAAAGTGCTGCCAACGAACGGGTTGGTGATAGGAAAAAGGTCTGGGGACCTCGGGGCACTGCACTGGAGTAGTTAACCCTTTACCATTTGGTAAAGGGGAAAAATATTATATTTTGCCTGCGTTCACGCAGGAGGGATTCTTGTGTCAGAATATCCTGTAAGGTAGCTTTACAGCAGAAAGCTTTTTTCTATTTGTTCGCGACACCCTACTGCCACGATGTCATCCTTATCCCGGTAAAAATTCAGTTATTATTATGAATAATTGTCAAATACATAGATCTGAGATCATAAGAGAGGGAATAGAAAAAGCAGGATGTATCTTAATAATGTTACCACCATACTCACCAGATTTTAACCCAATAGAAATAGCATTTGGGGTGGTTAACAAGTGGATAGCTAGACATCATGAAGAATTTGCTGAGGCAATAATCCGGGATGAAATGCCTACTTTCTTCTCCTATGCTCTTTCTACAATTACAGCACTGCATGCATGTGCATTTTATAGGAAAACAGGATATATGTAATATAAACTAACTTAAAACATTTCATCAATATCATAGTCATTCTCATATAAGTTCTCATATACCTCTCCCTCCTCATTTTCCAATAAGCTCACATATGAGTTATTAGTACCAGTACAGTCTTCTGTATTTATGGTATTCTGGTACCGCCAATAACTCTGTACTTCATCCTGTATTATACACAACAAACCACTTGTCCTAGAAATCCCTAATAAAGATAAAATAGAAAGAATTGTACCAAAGTTACTTTTACTAATAATAGACTTATAAATAAAGCCTTCTTGTTTTAAAATTGCTAAAATTCTACTAAGTGAAGCAGACTTTTGAGGATGTTTTTACTGAAGCCAAGAAAAATATGTATCAAGCATCTCAACAGAAGAGGAATGGGAAAGGGTAAGGAGTGAAGGTGGGGGTGAGGAATTGAATAGGGGAGTAGCAGTAGCGGTAGCGGTAGTAGTAGTAGCAGTAGTAGTAGTAGAAGTAGTAGCCGGAGTAGGAAAACTAGAGACCGGAGTTGAATTTTTGTACTTAGTTGCCCGTGGAGTGCGAGTAGCAACGGCAGGTGAACGGAGTGAAGGATAACCGTGAGTGCGTATTTTTCCAGGAACACAGGGAGTGTCTGTAAGATCAATTGTTGATTTAAGACTCTCCTTGGAATGTGAGTGTTTTAAAGGTGTATGAATTGATTTTGACTTCCTAGCAGGTTCTAGGACTTCAAGAGTTGATCGTTTGTATTTTTTATTTTGTAAAACTGGCTCTGGAGACGGGGTTTGGAATGCACGCAACTCATATAATGACTTCTTTACTGTAGTCTCAAGCTCAACTATCTGTCTTGCCCATTCTGCAATATCATTGTAAGATAAGTGAAGGTGATACTTAGAGTGAGATGTTGTAATGAATGGTTCCTTCACATGAGAACATGAGGATCCATCTAGCTTTTTCCCTGAGCATGCATGGGTGACACGAATATTTTGATAAGCAGTAGAGTGATCAGTCACTGCCTTATTTCGAAGGCGTTCTAGTTGTTCCAAGGTTGCACTCTATTGACTATACATTAATTAAAACATCATTCAACTGGAGTCAGATTTTCAATATACCTTTCGGGATGAGGAACTTGCTAGCATAGATAAACTATCTTGCACGCTATTCAGAGTACCTAGTGCTATAAACTCCGCTGAGATTTCTAGTGAGACCTGCCGAGCTTTTGAAACTGTTCCCGTATTATGAAGAATATCAAGCTCCTCAATTATCGCAGCCCAATTACTCCTATCACGGAGACCAACTGGGCCTATTAATTCTTTTGGACCGATGGCTATTATTGAAACCGAAAACAGCTTTAAGCGAAAGTTGATTGTATCCAATACCGCAGGTGTGGTCGATTGAATATGAGACTTCATATTATCTTCCATTTCCCTCCATTCAGGTACCCTCATACAGGAAATATGTCCCAACACCTTCCCTAACAGCTCTTTTCCATTCAAGATAGAAAGACTATAGCGAAACCAGTCACTCATAGTGGAATCCTTGGATGAACCTTGCCGAGAATGTGAGGTATTTGGTGTAGGTTCTCTCATTCGCGACGTATCAGGAAAGAATTGAAGCCCATCCTCCCAATCCTGTTCGGTCAGAGGTAGATGTTGACTATTCGAGTACTGCAATTCATCATGATCATCGTTCAAGAAGTGAGTACTAGTACTATATGCAGCGTAGTATTCGGACATTACTAAGACTCAAAATCACGGACAAGAAAATTGAGAATACTTCGATGGTAAGAAAATAGAGAAGTGGAAGCTACAACTACTTTGCTGGGGACCCTCTTTGCATAAGAAAATCCAGCATGACCCATTCCTAACACCGTGCGTTGAGACAGTCAAAAAAAAACCCGATCGCTCTCGCACCCCAACTCCTTCTCTTCATGAGTTATAAAAATTCGCTCCGGAAATTCGAAGATATTTGTACAGGGACGTTTGCTTTTGATGTAAACTGCTTGAAATAACGAGGTGGGTTTGAAAATCCCACCAAACACTAGCCGACACGCTACAGTAGGTAAACACCATCTACTTGCCCATACCCCTCTAACCGTCAAGCCCCCCTTAACAATCAGCACCGTCTCATGCTACTAGACGGCCGTCTATAGGTAAATGGGCCCTAAAAAGATATCCATAGGTTAGGGTTAGGGTTGTAGTTCAATGATTTGGGACCTCCTCCCGATGGCGTATAGTAAAACCAGTGTGTGTCGGAGTGCAATAGTCTGTAGAGGGAACCGCAGGTGACTACTTGACGGTAGTGAAAGGAATTACACGGAGGAGATAACCCACCTGCCTACGAACCTAGGGCGGGTATCTTCCAGCTTACCGTCTATTCCTACCTAATTGCTTGTAACGGGCCGCCACTATATACTATCCACCGCTGTCCACAAAACCTAAGACAAATGCCAGCAAATGAATAACAGGAATGAGGAACAAGAGCAGCGCCGTTGGACTGGGTCTGACCGGGACTCCGACGGAAGGAAAAGGCAAAAGAAGAGAAAAAACATAAATAGCAAATGACCAGCAGAAACTAGAAAAATGCTCTTATCAAAGTATTATACATTTAGATCTAAATCTACGGAGGTCTTGCCTGCATCAATACCTCGCCCGATAGGTATTTACAGAAGGAGAACACATCTAGTGACGAAGAAGGAAAGCTGTGAAGGAGAAAAGAGAAAGAGAAAAATAAGAGAAGCGACAATAAAACACCAGCCGATGGCAAATGACAGGATTGACCGAGTGCTAGGATAGGAGTCAGTTCTTCGCGAAGGGTACCAGAGCTTTAAGGGTCAGAGGAAGGAAGTTGAGAGAGCCAGGGTCGTGCGGTTGATGAGAGACCACCACCCGCGGGCTTGAGAATATAACTCTTGAGGAACAATACTCTAAGCTTCTTGTCGTGGTCTAGCAATAGGAGCACAGGTTGGCCGTTGAGGTCTCTCATGCCGGTGCCCTGGTGACCAGCGCGGAATTGCATTTCTATCACGTACTGGCCTCTATGCCTAGCGCACGGCGGGAGGAATCTCTGGCCACTGCCCTGCTGCGTCAGAATTGGGATTGCCCCGCTCCAGCAGGGCCCTCACAACTCCAGAATGCTTTTTGGACAGAGCCAATGACAGTAGGGTTTATTGTTTATAATCTGGTGTTGCCGTGAGGGCATCTTTCCGCTCCAGAATGATATTTACTATCTTTCGATGCCCGCCCCCAGCCGCCCACAAGAATGGTGTCCGGCCATATGTGGTGTCTGCATGGTTGGGATTGACGTTCTAAAAGCATCTTTACTATCCCCTCATGCCCGTTCTCGGCTGCCCACGAAAGTGGTGTCCGGCCATATGTGGTGTCTGCCTGTTTGGGATTGACGTCCCCTCGTTCTAAAATCATCTTTGCTATTCCCTCATTCCCTTTCTCGGCCGCCCACGAGAGTGGTGTCCGGCCAGATATGGTGTCTGCCTGGTTGGGATTGGTGTCCTCTCGTTCCAAAAGGATCTTTACTATCCCCTCATTCCCGCTCTTAGCCGCGCATAAGAGCGGTGTCTGGCCATATCTGGTGTCTGCCTGGTTGGGATTAACATCCCCTCGTTCCAAAAGCATCTTTACTATCCGCTCATGCCCGCCCCCGACCGCGCACGAGAGTGGCGTCCGGTCAGATATGGTGTCTGCCTGGTCGGGATTGACATCCTCTCGTTGCAACAGTATTTTTGCTATCCCCTCGTGCCCGTTCTCGGCCGCCCACGAGAGTGGCGTTGACCCCCATTTGCTGTCGGCCTGGTCGGGATTGACACTTTCTCGTTCCAAAAGTGTCTTTACAACTTCCTCGTGCCCTTTTGTAGATGCCCAGGTGAGAGCCGTCATCCCCATGTGATTGTATCCATTAACGCCCCATTCCTTCATCTCCAATACAGTAGGAATTATCCCCCCGATCCCTAGAAATGCCACTCCGTGGAGTCCGGTAAATCCTGTAGGTCCTCCTGCTCCGTCAAAGTACGGGCCCCCACAACGATCTAGATTATAGTGCAATAACAGTAGTCGAGCAAATATATGCTCATCAAATCTATCGAAAAGCTTCAGTACAAGTATTTTGATATTTTCCGTCATCCCCCTTCTCGTATGCCTTCCCCCAGTAAACAGAGGCATATTCTAGAAGGGGCGTTGTTGCGGGGCTGAGCCAAGGGTTGGTGAAAGATCCCTGATACATCCAAAATTGAGATATGTCAAGCAAACCTCGGAAATTGTCGAGTGAGGACTATGGAATAGGGTCGGATCACGAGAGAGATGTTCCTGAAGAGTAAACTGTACCAGTCGCACTGTAGACGAAGACGCCTCGACCGTGACAAGACCCAGACAAGATGCTAGGAGTATCCGTAACGCGGGAACATTTTCCGGATCCAGATCCGCAGATCCTATCTCTACTCCCAAGGCATGGCAGAGCTCCTGGGCTCGTAGCGGCTGCTCCGAATACAACACCCACATCAGGACCTTCAGCCCGAGTGCTGATTTGTGTCCCTTCTGGGCTTTCAGTCGCGTTAGGGTTGCCGTGTAGGCTTCATTCAATCCATCGCCTTGGGTCATCTCTTCAAGTTTCTTTCTTCTCTGACGAATTGTCACCTCTCCTAGAATAGCCTCAATGCTGGGCGAAACGAGGAGGAATCTACATACAATCATTAGTAAGAGTGCATCATCGATAGAGTGGAAATGCGAAATGGTCCTACTCACATATCAGATATCTTCTCCAGGATAACTCTCACAATATCTGCTCGTAAATCATTGGTCATCGCCTCCGGCTCGGAATCCCTGTCTAACCTCATCTCCACATAATTCCGGATCTCATCGGTGTTAGGGCTGATGGGTATCACAACTGCCTTAGTGAAATATCTTTGAATATCTTCTCAGACATGGGGCCTCCCGGTGAGGAATATTCTCCTGGTAGGGGCCTCCCGAACAATATCTCTCAGAGACCCGAGAAGCTCCGGCAGGCACTTCAGTAAAAATTAGTCCAAGGCATCGATACAGATGAAAACCCGGGGTAGCGAAGCAATAGTAGCCCTCAACATTCCCATCAGATCCGCAAGTCGTAGACCTCTACCACCAAACTCCGGTTTTGCTTCTTGAAATGCCTCGCGTAGAGAACCCGGGATGCCCCCTCTACCTACCAGAGGCTTCAGAACAGCGCCCATGATGCTGGTGATGGTCTGCTCTTGCTGGGAAAGGAAGTCTCAGTACAAGCCTGCAACGGCGATATTTTCCTCCTTTGCCTGATCACACAGGCTGTCGATCACCAAGGAACTAGTATTTCTGACTGTCAGTAGTATTCGCTTCTTCCAAAGAATCCCGCCTCTTACCTCAGATATGTCTTGCCCACTCCCGGATTCCCGGAGCAAAGCAAGACAGCCTTATCTGCTCCATCCTCACCACCCCTCCACTCCAGAAACTCACTCGTTTCCAAGAACCAATCCCATACACCATCGAATCAGTTAGTGCGCACGCCTTAGTGTCTATCATTTAGCTCCAGTAGAGAGAGCCAACGCATAATATGTGCATCCTCGTCAGACATATAGATGTTGAAACCACTGCTTATGTTCCCGCAGTTAGTGTTGCCATCGCCGAAGCTAACCGAATGTGAAGTTTGGGCCATCGTATTCTTTCTAAAATTTTGGTTGAATATAGAATGGTGCAGCGATTTTTAGGCGGACCAGGGGGGTTTATAAATATTCAGTAACCAGAGCTAAAGAAAGCGGGGCTATATTTGTTGTGGCACAATTAATATACAATCATTTCCGAATAGCGAAGGAGCATGACTAATACGAGATATGTCCTACAAAGACTTCTACAGCTGCTGTAAGAACACAGGTTAAATGTTATTTGCGGCTCTCTCCACCCTCTTCCCAATTGCCTCCCCTAGCACTGGAAGATTCTCCCATACATAGAGGTCTTAACGCATGTTGCAGGTTTAAGGACCCGGAGGAAGGTTGAGCACTAGTATTGGTGTTGCTCAAGGAATCTATTGTGTTTAAGGGCAGAGAGATATGGTGAGGTGATTCGGATTGGGAGCATATAACCAGACCTCAAATGGTAGGATGAAAATACTATGTAACTGTTTGCTTCGTATTTTGACATGTATGACCGTGAAATGTAAAGTTAGAAACTGTCAAGTATTATATATACCATCCAGCTAGGAGAGCAGAATACATTGATGTGGCAGCTTATGTTACCCACCAGCAACGCTTTAACTCTAACAGCACCCAATTACTATTAGGAGCTCTCTAGACAATGAGGAGGGATCGGCAATTGGTGACAACAAGGAACGTAACCTTATGAAATAGAAACAATATATCAATCATAGCTCGCTATCCAGACGCTCTTCTTCTTGTGCCCAGAGAAATTAGGGCAATAAGAATGTCAGTACAGCGAGGAGAGATGTATTCCAGCCACACTGGGCCTATAGCCTAGAATTGGGTTCTACCACCTCGTATCATAGCAGGTCTGGTTTGCGCTATAGCCCTATCGAAGAACACAAGGCCCCCAGTCTCCCAGTTCTCATAGTGCAGGTTTTCTTAACTCTCCTGCCCTAGTGATAGATTGCTCAGTAATAACTCATTAGGGAAATTTAGCTCCGGGGCTCCTACTAATTGCGCTAGGGTTAATTAGCTCTTAAGACCCAACGGCCAGTAGAGGCAACTAGATCCATTATTGCTATAGGAACAAATACCCATCCCGCAGGCAGATAGATTCGGATTAATTCCCTTTTAGTTAAATGTTATATTATCGTACTCAGCGTGCTACTCGTGCATAAACAAAAGCTTACATCGAACACCAGGAGTTAGTTATTGTGGCATCCGGAGCAGACACAAATCCCATCAGGACGATAAATGCCTTCTTTCCTTTCCCACCACTCATTGTCGGATCCCTCCTTTATTGAATTTCGAAGTCAATCTTACAAAAAGAAATGAAGCTCTCTCCCTTAATTTTAAACAATCTACCATAGACTTACTATTTCCCTACCCCCAGAGACAAGGTCAGCTCGCAAGTAGAATTTTTTGCCTTCTAGACACAATATTGTCCCAATTTCTGAAAATGAAAGCTCCAAAAAACACAAATCTGTAGAACAGGATATGGTAGTGAAATTCTTGTGTTATTGGGACACCGCCCCGCAGGCGCTTAAAAAACGTTCTCCCCTAGGACGGAACACTCCATGATGACGACTGACTGTCCCAAACAGTAGGCTGAGTACAGTGTTAAATGTTGAATGCATTATCAGAGAAGCCACGCCTTCAAGAAAAGAAAAGGTATAAACACTGATCGCTGACAACTGACGACAAAATCCCTTCATGTACGAAGGAGCGGCCTCAGCCAGGATATCAGTGATGAGAAAAGGTAGGTTTGGTTATGAGCAAGCAAGGATTTAGGAGTTACCCATTATAAATTTAATATAAAATATATGGCAAAAGGCCCCTTACTAGCACATTGATAAGTGTGTAACAGTGATTTGCGACAACATGAGACAACATTCAAGGCTCATGATATTCCGGTTTGGGGAACCACCCTCGGCTCCCAAGTCACGATCCCTCCGAGTGCCCTACTGGTCCACAAATCAGACTCCCCATTGAGCGGCCCGCAAGCTTATTCGATACCCCTTTTCTAATTAAACAGGTGCACCACCGAGGGTCCGCCGTTATATAGAAATCTCCTCGATTACATTAACCAAACTCCCCAACCACCCACATCTAAACCCTAGTGCAGTTCTATATAACAGAAGTAGACGAGTGATAGGATATGACTAAAGTGATCAAAGTGCCCACTACCCTTATCATTATCCAATTCCTGTAGGAAATTATCTAAGAGGGGACTAACCACACACACCGTTTGAAGAACTCGGTAAGCATATACAGATTACCTACCGGTTGACAATGATCGCTTCATATCACTGAAATGTTTCATTCTTTTCCACTATATTATTATGGTAAAGGGAAAACTCCGTAACAAATCAATAAAACCACAAAGGACTAAGCCGCTAGGGAACTAATAATCCAGCTGAGAAGCTTAATGGTTGACAGAGATGCTAGGATAGGGCAAGATAGGGTCTATATATCTTCTAAACCCTCAAGAAACACGGGCCTTGAAATTATGCGAATGCTAAAGAACGAGCTTCTCCATCAGAGGGAACTCTCCAGAGGAGACATGGCTCTCTCCAAGGACCTCAAGAGCACGTCAGATACTTCCTGTGCTCTGAAAGAAATACTCTACCAAACTTCTCATACGATGTGGAAAAGGAAGAATCCCAGACCTACACACTATTCCAAGGAACTTAAGGCAGAGTAGGTGACGGCACCTCTGAAGCCCTGGTTACCATACAGGATATTTCCTATGGATTTTCAGGTCGGACCTGGCGCACCCATAACCCAAGCCTTCGCTCATCTCCCCTAGGCCCATTCAGATTCTCAAGTCCGATCTCTTCCCATCTCCGTCTCTTCCAAGACGGCTAGGAATGCATCTGTAAACCTAATTAACCAACGCCCCAGCAATCCAGGACCAGCATATAGCAGTTAAACCCTATAATTTGATTCTACAAACCCACACCTGAGAACCCTATCAAAGTGATAGATTAAGAGGTCTCAAAGCGCGCAAAAGAGCTAACCAACCCAAAGATAAAGTTTAGTCTGACAGTATGCAGGCACTAATCAGATATCTTACAAAAGACCCCCATAAGTGCCAGAATAATCTCACCCCACCTTGTTGCCCATAAACCTTCCATTCCATTCAGGATATGCCAGAGCTCGTATCTACATAAGTATACTTACATCACTGTGATCAACCCGCTACAGTACTCTAACTCTTAAAAACTGAGATCACAATACAACACAAGTCTGATTATCGAGTGATAAATTGTGATGATATGAAATGCTGGTCGATTTTTGCAGATAACTCTAGTTGAGTCACCAGAAGGTCCAGACACCTAAAGCCTGAGAATTTCTCGTTATGCAGGGGTAAGCCATTCAACAGATCCCCCACTTCGACCGTGCTTGAGCGAATCCCTAGGCTAAAGACTAAACCCAAGGCATCCCACAATCCAACACTCCGGATGAACCTCCAAAACAACAACACCAATCATAAAGCGTCCAATGGTTAGGTCAGCGGGCACTTGCCGATTCCAAAAGTATCGGGAAATCTTAGCACTATTTAGGCCCAGGCAATGCCAAGATTTCCGGATACTTTTGGAACCGGCAAGTACCAATGGCTCCTTACCTCTCGACCTTTGCAAAAAGCCACCCTACCACATACAGCACCCTGCCCCCCAACAAATGAATGACACAAATGACCAACACCCACCCCCACCACCACTATCAATCTCCACGAACCGCCACTACCACTATCACCACTCGTCCCTTACTCTAGATAGTCGTACGAGTACAAGTACCAATTTCTGATCATTGTGTTTGGCGCAGGGGTAAAGTATTGGGACAACCTGTTGCCCGAGCGTAATTACTCCAGCCGGAGAATGAGAATCGATTTGGGTATTTCCTGGAGCCTTTAATCCAGATCCTACATACTCAAGCAATTCCTGGTAATAATTGATACTCTTTCTAGGAAGTTTGCGTGATTCCGCCGATGCTTCACTCTCATACAAAACCCCCCTGTATGTCCCAATTACCCTACCCCTGCCAGAAGTCCACTTACTGAGGGTGAATTGAAGAAGCTTTCGGAAGTACCCAACCCATTCCTAGTTCACAACATAAAGTAATTATGCACAGACTATTAATAATAAGGCACAGTATTTCCAATACCAGTGCTTCACCCCTGCGCGCCCGCGCGAACACTGCACCGTACCGAGCTGCCATCCATCGTGGAACCCCAGGAGTTTTTTGTGAACCCAAACTCCCAAGCACTGCCGCCCAGCGAAGGGAACCCGCGCCGTTAGACCCACGTTTCACATATATTAGAGGCCCGAGCACAATCTCCCCAACACAAGCAGAGTTTCCGAGCCCATCTCTCCACTCGTGCGGTATCAACTTCTGCTGGAATACGGCATCCCTCGTGCTACCAGTATGTTGTGCTCGGAGCACTTCCTGGTGATGGGGGGTGGGGGGGGGTGGATTTCGGATCATGTTGGTTGATTGGGTCGCCGGTTATCGTATCGGATTGTCGGGGTTTTCAAAACAATTGGAAAATATGGTCCCTGGTTTCCCTAGAGATTTATGGGTTTCCCAATACCGGTACAAGTACTTATGGAACCAAGCTCTACTTCCACGGACCAAACCCGTGGGTTTCAAGAGGTTTTCATGATATCATCGGAATTCATCGCCGGTTGTACTCGTACTCTGTGACACCTCCCTGCCTGCAAGGTTCACGAGTGATTTATAGTGACCACATATCCCGAACAAGGGCACGTATCAGTCTGGTTAGGTTTCCCCGAGAAAGATAAAAACAAGCTTTATTCTAGGGTTCTGTTTGAGAAAGGGAAGCTCTTTATGCGCTGCCCCTCACCTGGTGTGATCCTATCTGATACTCCTAGGGTGTGAGACGGTTCTTGATGAGATGATTCACCGAATTCTTTACCTTCGCGCAACCCGTTGGTAACAGTAGTGGGACCCATCAGTTTCGAGAGCTACCTGCACAACAGGGAAGAAAGGAGAGAAGAAGAAAAACTCCATGTTATTTTTATCTTAATCCCCCGGGTCAATACGCATACACCCAGAGAAAATATCTAACTAACAACAGACCCATACTTAATAATTGTCATATTATCGCTTGCTATCGCAGTACGACGACGACGACGCGAGTGGGATTCCAGGGTCCAACAGTTCCATCGAAATTCACTCCTTCTCCCTCGTAACTCATGCAATACCCGGACGTGGGATATTTGGACCGAAAAAGAAATCTCTCTGGGAATGTGTGTCGGTGTATTAACATTATGCTCGGGTATATTCGTCGTTGCTCGGAATACAGGCGAGCCTTGATTCAATATCATTATCTATCTTAGTTGTACTTAACCTTGAGTAAACAACTCGCACCGCGGGTGCCTTTTTCTTAATATTTGCGGTCTATGTCCACCCTTCTGCTATGGAGAGTTCGTACCTAAAGTTACTGTAAGGGGGGACTATATTGCAAGTATCCCTCATGAAGTATTTGAGCATTAGGGTCTGAATTTAGTGTGGCGCTCACATGCCCACGCACAATCCGCCATACAAAATTTTGATCCCTGTGTTCAGGTATTTCTTAAGGGATACTTGCAGCTAGGCGAGATCTAAGGTGGGTCTTTTGACAAGAGTTGTGTTACCTTTCAGATGGACATATATGGAAATTGCGCCGAAAGAGTAGTCTCTTGCGCAAAGGTTTCAAGCCTTTATCTTTTTTTTTTTTCATGGTCCCGTTCATCCGGTTTTTGGGTATGATAGCAAAGTGAACAGCCAAACAACTCACTCATCTAGATGCTATGGTTTTTCCAACAATTATTCATGCTCAGCAATGCAGCATTGGATTTTGAATTCTGGATCCCCCAGGAATTTGAAATCCTGACACTTTCAACTGTAAAGGCCGGCCCAGCACAGGGTCCAACTTAAGCAGGGGGCAGGGAGAAGATCAGGGCATATCTAGTCTGGCAAACTAGGGGGGAAGCCCTCAAATCCCTTCAGCCCACACCTTTTATGCATTCCCTTCCCTTTTGGAACCTTCGCCCCACCGGGGGCCTGGCCCAGGACGCCAGGGGTCGTACTTGTCCCCCTTAGTGTAATGCAGAAGGGAGAGTTCTTGGGGAAAATCCGTTCAAGCGCGAGCACTCATTGCCCCTACCATCGCCACCTTACTGTAAATCAATAGTCAGTACTAGCACCCCTTTGTTACCGCGATCGTCGTTCCTTTAACCTCTGTTTGTGGAGGAAGGGGCGATGTTCTTGGGCGGCGACCTTCTCCATCCATGCGGGCGAAACCTCCATAAGTCAAGGGGAGGGGAACCTCTCTTATTCTTACCCTTAAACTTAGCTCCAGGGAGCACTAATAATACTACGGCTACCCCCCCGTATCCACGAGCGGGCTTAAATGATTAGCGTTTTCCTCTTCTGGCATAACGGCCGTTGGGTCGAACAGGTAACCCCATTCAGCACCGTGCCCCACCACGTGTGCTGTGTCGAAATAAAAAGAATTGATGGAACTGTCACTATTTTTCAAGGTTAGGAAATAAAAGTAATGACGGGAAGCCAACACGTGTGCCCGCTTTACTCTTTTCGTGCTCTCTCACCGAATTGGGGGGGTTTCTTCTTTCTTTTCTTGTCCCGTAATATGAGCCGTTATCCGTAAATAATGTGGCTGCCATTCCTCGCCTTATTTACTGTGTTCGCCAACTTTGTTCATTTGCCTTCCCGATTCCCCGACACCGATGGATAGCAACGTTCAGATAGCTCACAGGTAATTGATTGATTCTGTATTCGTTTCTGATAGCCAAGAGGCCAATGAGCGCGCTATCGTTGCGCTCGCGCACGTGCACTCGTTCGAGGGGATCGCAATACTGTAGACCAAAAGTCGCAACATGCGCAGTGCAACGTCTTAAGCAGTGCGGCGATCCACCTGAAACCACTTGTACTCGAGTAAGTTAACTCCTAATGACGATCGCCACGAGAGTCTCAAGATTCCAAGGATGGCGGCAGTTTTGACAGGTCGACCCCTATCGGTAACAAAAGAAAGAAAAAAAGCTCACAACCGTCTGCCTTCCCTATTTGTTATAATACGATAATAGTGAGTAGCCGAGCAGCCCGCAGCCAACCTACAAACGTACTCGAGTACTCGAGTACCGTATTAACTTAAGTAAGAGAAATATGTCTCAGGACGTCGAAGTTTCCCTTTTAAGCAACGCGTCGTTTTGTTCTGCTAGTGTTTTCTCCGGTCCTCATCAAAATAGGAAACTCGGACCTCTCGAGATATTTCTCTTATCCAAGTTAATACGGTAGGAGGCGGAGATGTCACCAATAAAGAGCCTGCTCCGACTGACGGAAGCTATGATACCCTGTCTCCCAGTTTTCATTATGGGCCTGTTCCGGCTCCATGAGAGTCGGTTAAGTGTCATCGCCGATATCGGAAATGAGGCCTGGGGGAGGTCCACTGGGTATAATACTTGTCCAGGGCAACCGAGGTTCCCCTACTACCACCCACCACTATTACTCGACTACGGTACCAACAACCAGCAGCCCACACGACCATTTGAGCAAAATCCAAAACCAAGAATTCAGTGTATCGCCCAACAAGATAACCCCGCGGTAAAAAAAAATACCAGAGGGCGGGCTTCGCTAGTCAAGAAACAGCCGTTATCATACCACGCCATACTCGACCAATTGTCCAACAAGAGCGGCTATAAATTCCTTTAGCTAGGGGAAAAAAGGACTGGTTCATTCCCGTGCCTTCCTGAGCCATGAAATTACAGGCCGTCAGCCTAGGCACCTGAACAAGGGTTATTGTATTGATAATGGAGAGGAAATTGAATTAAAAATGACAGACTATTGCCGAGAAAAAAGTCGCCGAAAATCACACCCTAGGAATGTGCTCGAGTTGCAGTCTCTTCCTCCATTGAGTTGTCCTCAGGGGTTAAGGTAGTTCCATCCCCGAGCCTTATGGGGGCATTGACGAGTGATAGAGTGTGATGCGAAATTGCGCCCCACAGCTCCGTAGCCTAGGCGGAGGCCCACCCCACATGTAGAGTGTCGGCGGAGAACAAAGCATTGCGGGCTTTCCCAGGGTGGGGCGGAAGGGTGGGGCGGAAGGGTGGTGTCGTATTCAACTTGTAGAGTTGAAGAAATCGGGAAGTGATCCTCGGTGGAGCTCAACAATCCGGTCATAGACCACGGTTTTTGGTACTATCTCTGCCGACCTACGTCTTAGATCAGTAAGAATAGCTTATTTAATTCGTAAGAAGAATTGTGCTTGTGGGGGAACAAAAGCTATTTGGTCCTAGAGATCATGCCATGCCGGTATTAAAACTTCGATAATCGGTCGCACAGTTTGCCAAGTCTATCATACCTGGTATAGAGAGCCCTACACGTACGATCGTGCGGTACAGGGGGGCAGGCGCAAGCTGTGCAAACAAAAACGGGCGGAAAATCTAAGCCCTGACATGAGCACCAGCACTAGGCATCAATTATCTGGCAGATCTAGGGTGCAAGAGGGTGGGAAGGGTGAGTTCGTTGCCCCTTTTCAGGCCGTGAGCAGCTCACGAATCATAAACACCAAAACCACCACTACCGTATTTGTCATAGAAGCCACAGAATTTAAGAGATTGTGGATTTTTGCTGTGGCTTGCTTGTGAAAAATGAATTTCGGCCGTGGTGCTAACAGAGGTGCCGAGCTTGCCCTTCTCACCTTCTCCCACTCTGATACATACATTTTTTCACCCCTGTCTGTCCGATCACCCACCTACACCCCCGAGTATAGGGGGCAAGAATAATTGGACCTTGCGCTCGGACGTTGGAGTTGCCTCCCCAGTGAGGTTTGTTGTATCCTTTCTTTTATCTGTCTCAGCAGAGGGCTAAAAGCTAGTTTTTTTATTTTATTTTTTAGCTCCATTTGCCCGCCCTTAATCCAAAGAGGGGAATTCCAGACGTCTTAGCAGGAGGTCTAGTTATTCCAGTTTCTCCGATAGTCGTACTTCGCTATTATAGACCTCTGTAGTGGGAGAATCACTATTACGAACTAATCGCTCACTCGCTCGAATACCCCATAGAAAATCCCTCCCTGTAATAGAATAAACGGTGGAGAACACTTTATAACGAATCGGAGAATAATTCCCAGATTGTAACCCCTCGTTCCCCATATAAACCCAACCTGATAATATTATAATGGAAAGCGTTTCATCCACATCCATATTAAGTCGAACCTTTGGGTACATTGTGTCCTGAGAGACCTCTACCCCACTGTGCTCGAGCACAGTACTAGTATCGTACTTGAGTAAAATGCGCCCTGCTGGTAGGGCATCTTCTTACGAAGGTACAGCATGTAAGTTTTGAATATTTTACTAGCAGGGGGTGTTACGCTAGCAGGGGTCAAGGCAGCAAATTGGGTAATAAGGACAGCGAATTGGGTATAGTGGTTGCCCAATTCACCTCCTCACCCCTGCTAGCGCAACACCCCCTGCTAATAAAATATTCAAAACTTACGTGCTGTACCTTCGTAGCTCTTAGTAAACCTTTTCTTCTCTTATATTGGAAGATATGATATACCTAATATCTCCTGCGATTCGCGATTAGAGCGTTAGCGGATAAAACCACGATGAGTTTATTTGACAGGTTAACAGAATTACGAGTATCAGTTAGGATTAACACGTTCAATGAGCTCAGGCTATACTGTGCTAGTAAAGCACTAACCTTCTTTTGGAGCTTTCGCCTCTACACCTGGTGATAAGAAAGGCCTGCCAAAGATACCGAACCACAAGAGATTCCGAGGCAGTGGTCCAGCAACCAAAACTATACTCGAGGGCTCTCTGATTCCTCCTGTACAGTACGTGCTTTGTACTCGTATATCAACAAAGTAGCCCCCTTACCGCGAGAACTAGAATAATTGAACCTCACTCCAAGACGTCCGGAATTCCCCCCTTTAGAGAAAGGGGGAATCGCCCCCAAAAAAACTGGCTTTCAGCCCCCCACGGAGAGTCGCCGGAGGCAAATAGAAAGAAAACATAACAGACCTTGTCGGTACTGCGCTAGGAGAGGCAAAATCCAACGCCACAAATTTAGCGGTTCTTCCGGTAAGTGACGATCACGATTCCCATGCTATTTCGGTGCTCATTCGCAACTCGATAGCAAAAAAATAAAGAAAACCTGAACTCGTGGCTTTCCTTGTTCCCGGTTTCGAGGAGGCTGCCAATGCCAGGATTTCTCGAAGTTTTTTTTTTTCTATCGTACCTCGAACGCAATTTCCCACAACCAACTTTCCTTCTTTTAGGCTTTTTACTATGAACTATACCTCTCTTAGATAGAGAACCAATCTGAATCCCTGCTGCGGCGTCGAGGGTTTTTTCCTTTCGAGAGAAAGTTGGGGAACCGACAAACTGGCGACTTCCTCCTTCGAAATTGGTAATAGCGCACAAGGTACGAGCAGAAGAGGCAACGAGCAAAGGGGGAAGAAACAGCCCTACTAATTTTGATCTTTGTCAGCAGATTTATTGGTTTGTTGTTGTTCGTTGTCTCCTCTTCTATGATACTGTAATAATAATATGTTAATTGCAAAGCAATTGCAATGAACAAGCACCCTACAAAAAAGCGAAGTCATTGTTAAAACCTATCCTTAGGGCTCAGTTTCTCGTAAAGATACAAGTGCCTCAAAAGTTCTTGCGATCCGCCATCGGACTACCCCTCCGATCTGCGACATTAGCCTATGGTTTCATTTGATAAGTTAACGGAATTACAAGAACTAGTTAATGAGATCCACCACAGCCAAAAAGGCTCGGGCTATACCAGGTCAGGAGAGCGCTAATCCTTCTCAAGAACTTTTGTCCCTAAATCACGAGACCAGGGACCTAACGGAGACAGTGAAAGGGCTTTTATGGTAATTATATTTGACATAGGGCACTTGAAAGTAAGACTGAGTCTTTTTTCCTCTGCTTGGCTGGTCGTGTAACAAGAGTAATATTTTCAGACATATTTCCAGATTCGTTACCAACGAGGACCTGGGGGCGCAGTTTGTATTCAATGTCAGTGGTACTACTCGAGCAGTACAGTACTCGGTCTTGGGCCTTCCCTAAAGCAGCTGGGCGCAACGAGAGCTCGCCAAATCTGGCTCAAACAATGCGTGGCTACTCGAGTACGCGTCCCTTTTTGCTCATTCAGATCCGCAGTCTATTCCGTCGATCAAAAATTTTGCTCAAGTCTTCCCCCTCAGTTACGGCTCAGGCCCCCTAAGAAACGTCGGGCGCTGTGTACGGTGCCATGTGTCGAACGCCCCCGGGCTCTTGCTCGCAGATTCGCAACAGACTGGGTTCCGAGACCGGTTAAATCTATTTGTGGCATATCGGTATATTCTCAAGCACAGTGCAAGTGCGTCCACCAGCCCCTGCGACAAAAGGAGAAGGTATGATCAAGATTGAATGGGGAAAACCTACCGTCTGAAATTGCTTCCAGAAGGCTCCCAAAGGCTTCCAAAGGCTTCATTTTGGATATTCTTGTGGACCCTAAAAGTGCCCCGGGTGTTTCACATTTTGCCGGGGTCTGCCCTTAGTACTCGAGTACCTGTACCTGCCGCAGCTCGACCAATCCAAGGTTTGGGTGCCGGCAGTAGGTCTTGTCTCGGCCTAGGCAGATTTCCCGAGCGTCTTGTTTTTTTCTCGGCCGGTGAAGTGGCCGTGCCAGTACCGAGAATTTGACGAAACGCATGGATCGAATTATGTTGCGACTTTGCAAGTTCTGTGCTATGGAAACCCCCGTGGAACCGGGGGGTTGATTTCCCTTTGCCCTTGTGTCCCAGATAAATGTAGTTATTTCGGGCTCATGAAAAGAAGAAAATAATCTACGATAGCACCTTGGATGTACAGCTTTGCCATTGAAGGAGGCCCCTCGTTCAACAGCCAGTAGTTCATTCTGACATAATGCCATATCGATCGCCTGGGATATGTTTGGGGCACGGAGCACGATTCTTTTCGATTTTTCTTCCGTCCTCAAGAATTTCTAAAAGTTACGATAACCTCAAGGTCCAAAATAAATAAAAACACTAGCCTCAAATCCAATTGAAAAAAAAAAGCCCTAGGAAAGAAGCTCGCTGGAAGCCCTTCAAAGTTGCACGCTATGTATATTGTATTTTTTCTGATGCCGATTCAGAGCAATCCTAGATATTGCGAACGGATCATAGCTGCTGCTGCAGGATATGGTCACACCAACCAGCTGTTATAGCGTTTTATGATTTGCGAATTATTACCGTATTAGCTGCTACTGCTAGACTGTCAACCGGGTACAGATTAATTGGGAATACCGGTAGTTAAAACTGGTACTCTTTGCGTAAGAACTACTTGTGTCGGTGCCAGTGCCGTACCAGACTCGAGAAGGCATGTGCGATGCCCGGATAGCATCACTTTATTGCGCCGCAGTGACCGTGTCGGTGGCGGAAATCAGACGAAAGAATAGTGCCTCCTGGAATCCATAGATGGGGAAAGTACAATCCTGAAATCCAGCTCATTACCTGATCTTGTTTCTTTAAAGAGAAGGCAAATTGCGACAAGACGGCACTGTGGTAAGTAAGAGGAATTCGGGAATAACCTTGATGAGTACTGCTCTCGGTGGGTGTTGATACGGTAAGTTGTTGCGACCCTTTTGTATTTTTCTGTATCGGTGATCTGCTTAGGTTCTTGCCCCCCTGATAATCCCAGACACTGGTTTCCTCATACATATAACAGACCCATATAGCTCTCAGGATTCGAATCCAGAAATGATCTTCTTTCATCCCCACAGGTCTTCCGTGTTTTCCAATCATTTGCATTTCATCCCTAAAATGTTTCAACATGGTACATGTCTTGTATATAACGCAATATCAACTCAATTAGTGGCTGTGATCACCTCACTTTACACGAGTATGAGCGTCATCCCGAATCCATGCGAATTCCGTAAATCACCGGTGCGATGCCGGAGGGTACATATCTACCTGTACTAAACTAGTTCTACGAGTGCAGCCTGTCAGAGGCATGCTCGGTCGTGGCAAGATAGTGGGTGAAAGACCCGGCAGGACCAAAAATATTTCTTGCTGTTGCAACATGCTTGCACCCGAGCTAAGCCATGGTGCAACGGGCCTCAGATTTGGTGTATTTTTTTCGTTGATTAGCACCACAACTTAATTTGTGCGCAAGTAGATGATACGTAAATAATTCGGCTTTTGCCTGGTCATTGTTTCGTGAGAAAAGGCAGCGCCCAAAAGTCACGAGCCGAAACTTTCCACTTCGCATGGGGGAAGGAAAAAAAATAAGAGTAAGGATTGGGGGTATGAAGGAGCTTTAGCCCAATCCCGTATTGCACCTTTTCCTTCGTCAGGGGACTGGGCCCGTGGTTTGGGTTTCGGGATTTACCTTTTCTCGGCTTTCCACCTTACTAGAGTAGTCCCCCTCCGAAACCCTACGCCGAAGGTCGAACGAGCCCCTTTTCTAAATGAATGCCGCGAAATGTTGTGAGCGCGGTGCGAGAGGATCAACACCAAAACGCATCCTCGGAGTTCATTACTTTCTTTATTTTTTGCTCCAACTTGGTTGATATTTTACTTTTTTTGCTTCGTTTTTCTTCATTTTTTTTTCTTTTTTCTCCTGATTCTGCCTCTTGGATTCGTGGAAAGATCCCTGGCTTGTGGGGTTCTCCCTTTTTAGGGAAAGCATTTTTCTATCAGCAGCGAGAACTAATGAGGGGCTAAGTTATCATCATTTCCAACAAAATAATCATGATGCGACGAGTTCCATGTTCATAAAAGGAGGTGTTGGAGAGAGATCGAATGATAGCAGCACCCTGGCTTCAGCACGCATGGACAATGTATATGCCCATAGCCGTGGGATGATGCAGCATCTGAATGCATTGCTTCAGCGGAGAATTAGTACTCGTGCCATGCCCCAGGTGTTTGTTGTGGGTTGGGGTATTCGTACCTTCTATGTTTGCGCATCCCATTTGGCATAAATCCGGCCAGGAGGATCACTCGTTTTGGGCATCAGAACGACCCCACTACCGTGCGGTACCCAAATTAGGCTGCTGCATTCTCTCGAGAAACGAAAGTTCAGAAATAATCGAAGGACAGAAGCCCTCCAGTCGGTGGTCTGAGCGCTGATTGACTGGATTTCCGAAATCTGGGCCCTGCCGCCCGGGCGGAACGGGATGAAAGAGGTTACGCGAGGCGGATGCTAGCCTTCTTAACCCCTGGCAAGTAATTCTTATTCACGGCGGTGCAGCACTCCATGTTCATGAGGATTAGTTCAGTAGCCTGAAGCCAATCGTGGTGTTATTATCATACTTATCATCACTATGACCATTACTGCAGCGAGAGCTAGCGCCCTTACAAAAGCACTGTAAGAGCAGGCGTGAGGGATACTAGACTAAATATTTCATCCCATCTTGATCATCCCGTCCATAGCAGCGCGTGGTCAAAAGATCGATCTTGGGATAGTGTGCGGCATGAATTTTGGCTCCAATGGATTTTTCAACCTTCCCTGCCGCGATATTGGCCATTGCTTATCAGACAATAATAAAAGCTCCTCCGCCGGCGGTGAGCCCTGAGGCTTTGTAGAGGTTGTACTCGCACAAACTGCACTTGGAATTACTTTTTTTGTGCATGTTTCGCGTGCGTTCCTCGTAACGAGTAGCTGCAGAAATGGAACCAACGTTTTTCTTGTCCGACCAACAGGCCGGATGCCCAAGTCCACCACCACCAAGGCCATAATTTTTGCCTAAGTGGGCTACCCTAGATGTTTTCCCCTCTCTTTCATCCTTCCTGATCGGAGGAGGCAATTGTTTTGCAGCCGGTACGGTAGTTGTAATGTCAATCGCCTTCGGAAACGTACCGAACGATAAGATGGGAAGCTGCTTTTGCTTTCTCTATCGAACTGCGTGATTGGGTACGGTAAATTTATGAAACATTCTGTAATCTGCTGAAAGGTTATATATAGCTATCACAGCGAGCTGAAGTCAATTGGATAATGGATTCATACCTATGTTGTGCCCTATCTCAATAACTTTTTGTGATTGTGGGGGTTCCTTTCCTTATACCTTAGTTAACAAATGGTGGAGAGGGAGAGGATGTTGTTTAGAGGAAGGTGAAGTGAAGAACTCACGCGATGTCTTTGTTGGAAAAGTTCGCCTTGTACTGGAGTAGAAGGTTAGAGCTGGGGAAAACGTGACTTGAGTTGCATGTGGCTGCATACTCGAGGAGATGCGAGAGGTTCTTGAGCTAAACGGGATTTGCTTCGGTAACTTACAGGGGAATCCTTGAGTACCGTACCACCACTAGGATGAATGGATGAATGTCTGGGAACAGGGGTTTAGCATTCCAAATCGAACTATTGTGGGGTGCAAAACATCAAGTATTCTGGCGCAGAGAATGAGATGATGACTTACAGTAGTCTCCTTGAACTTCTCAGTTCGCCGTGCCGTACTAGTACCGTCGACTTCTGGAACTATAGTACAGGTCCTCTGGTATTCAACCAGTCGGATGTGGAAGATAAAGTCATTACACGAGTGGCCTTCCCCATAATCCAACTTGTTCGAGTGAGTAGCGTCACGCGGTGAATTACGATCGTATCAACACAACAACCTCAGCAGATAGAGCTCGTACTCGAGTAATTCTATTAGTCCATTTTGCCAGTTCTTGGATACTATTTGTCCATTTTCGGACCTGACCTACTCGAATAAATTTGTGATCGGTGCGAATGGAATTGTTGGGCATTGAAGGAAATTGAGGGTGCTCATTTGGGCGAATTTTTGTCTTTCGTTCCTTCACATCTTCCTTCCCAGCTTTCGGTCTGCCCACCGATCGTCTGAATTGGGTGAACCAATATGGGGGGTTTTTTCTTTTTCATTTTCGTTTGGGTTTTCATTTTCTACGCATTTCTGTGTCTGCGTACTTGAGTACCGGCACAAGCCTAGTACCGTACTCGAGCGCAAGCGCAGTGCGCTTTCCATTTCCCCTAAGAACCCTCCCTACCTTTCTCTGCCCACCCTCCTCCCCCCACACACACATGCCGCCGTTCCACCACCCCTTGCTCATTTGCCGATGGCACAGGGAGATGCAAAAAGCCCAACTGTCAAGGAGACAAGGAGGGGAAAAGAGAGGGGAGGGAAGTTGGGGTCCTTGCCGACATATGGAGATATGGATGGAAGTACCATCAAATTGGCGAATAGATTTGAGTCGGTGCGTAAGCAGAACAGGGGGGACATTCGCGGTTAGCACCGAGCACGGGCAACAGGGCAAGCATGGAAAAAAAGGCAAGGGTTCTTGGGAGATGCTTTTCCCATCCACCGCCACGGTAGAGCAGCAGTTGATCAAGAGATGCCTTCTTATTCTCTCTATCATGGCGTATTGAGAGCCACCCTATTGTACTTAATTCTCGCGCATCCATGGTAGCACTGTGTCTTTTTTGTATCTGAGCCCCCCTAAGGCAAGTGAGAAAGAGAGGGATTCTTTCTAACTTAGAAGAGAAAGCTCCGTTCCCTTGCCATTTCTCGAATCTGTGCACAAGCCTCCCCCACCAGTATCGTTTCCTCCCAAGCAGCACCAGTACTTCTCTGTGCGTACGTGCCCTTCCCAGAATCGCCTTCTTGTTTTTTATCATTCCAGCACAAATTGATTGGCCGTCCGTTCTGCTGGGTTTGCCTGGTTGTCTCTTCCATCGTTGATATCCCGTACATACCATATTCTTCCGCTCATCCCCCCCTCCTCCTCCAATAACCCTTTTTCCATCCATTCATTCCTCGGGTTGTACCGTTCTCGTCACCATCGCCATTCTCCTCAATTCCTCTTGTGCATTCTCGAGAGCGGGTGTTCGTCCATTGCATTGCATTGCTTGCGATATAGTGTTGTGAGCACACACGTCTTGGGATCTATTGGTTGTGCTGCGGCCGCAACAACGACGACGACGACCACGACTACGAACAACGACAACTACAACCACAGGTTCCCTGTTCTTTAGGCGTGAGCATTTTAGAACCCACAAGTCAACCAAAATCCACCTTGTATCCCAACACAGCTAACGCAGTCGCTTCATTGATTACAAGGCGAGGGAGATATTTCTGCAACTCAGGTAGGTTTTCTTTTCTGCTGCTCCGTATCATTGCTGCGGAGGGGAAGAAAAAAAGAGAAGGGAGAGAGAAAGCCCTTGTTAGTAATGGCCAAAGCAGCTTGTAGTTTGGTTTGCTAAGTATCTGGTGGAACTAGTTAGATACCTTCTTTTCGTCGTATAATCCATCCGCTGCTTCTGCCGCTCACCAATAAAATCTGTCGTGGGATTGGAAACATCTCTTTGGATATCCCACTCGTGGAATGACAGCAATATCTCAGAATCACGAATAGAAGTGACCATGGACGAAACCGACTTTTCCACCAAACATTCAAGCATCTACATTGCACCTTTGCGAATAGAGAAGGCACCAAAACCAAAGAGAACCTCAAGCAATGCATCGAGAAAGTCTCGACCAAGGAGTCAACCGCATTCACGAAATCAATCCGCGAGCACACATTCACGCACCTCCTCCCACCAGCAAATAACCCCTCCTCCAACGCCTAATACCTCTCAGGATTCGCTAGCGCAGAGAGCTGAGAAGGAACCAACACCACCTTTTCAGCCGTTCCTAAGAGCTTTCTACGAATTCCATCCAAACTTCTCAGCAGATTCATCTACGGTGACATTACCGTTAAACCTGGGGGATGTGATCCTTGTCCATTCAGTTCACACCAATGGCTGGGCGGATGGGACTATACTTAGCTCGGGAGCTCGGGGATGGCTACCTACTAACTACTGCGATGAGTTTAACCCTGAACAGATGAGGCCCTTGCTGAAAGCTTGCACTGTGCTTTTCGACCAGTTCAGAGGTGGTTCCGCTGGGGGATTACGCGCTAGCCAAGTTGCTGTAACAAGTGTAGTAGCTGGCGTTCGACATCTTCTAGTGAGTTTGAGGATTTCTCCGGTTAAATGGATGAACGGATTATCGTTTGTTTGTTTGAAACGGCAAAGTTATATTTTAGTCATTTGGTTATTTACTAACTACTATTTTTAGGAGACAACCGAATGTTTAACCCGTGAAGCATCCAATGTCAAATCCAACGATGGTATTCGGAGAACTCGAAAGGTGTTGTTAACCGAGCTATCTACTTTGGTCAAGACAGCTAAACGGCTTCCTGGGCATTCAGAATATAGTTTAGCCAAGACTGCGACCGAAGATGTCACTGATGAGATGATTTTAAGGTGTTTCAAGATTGTGGTACGGGGTGTGAGATTTCTTGATATTTGGAATCAGCGCCATAACCTTCAGGATAGTTTTATCGCGGAGGAGGCAGGGGGTGCTCAAGGGGAGGATGCAGATGACCATATACCGCCTACACCTCCGGCTGACTCGACAACTCACAGCATTGGTAGTTCAGGCTCTGTACATGGAGACCAGACACCGGAAGGCAATACCGAAGGCCACGACTATAGATCGCGTTCTTCGAGTGTAAGTCACCATCGGGGTTCGCAACTCAGTTCGCCTCCCCAACCACGAGGCTCTCACCCATTGCCCTCGACTCCTTATTCGCAGACACCCCGTGCAGGTAGCCCATCATCACCTGACAAGGAAAGCTTTGGAAGCCAATTACAGCCTGCATATGCGTTGGCTCGTCTCAATGTTACGCATGATGTGCTTTTGTCATATCTTGGGTCATATATCGGTAGACTTTACCACGAGCCTCGATTTACTCCGCAGCTCCAACTTACGCAGCAAGAGTCGGTTAAGGCAGCCCGTGAGCTATTAGCAATTGTGGAGGCAGTGGAAGCAAGAGATCCCCAAGCGGCGGCTTTAGTGTTTGCAAAAGAAGCCATGTATGCAAGAATATCGACGCTGATTTCTGCTGCGAAAGAAGCTGTGTCTGGATGTGGAAAGCTGGAGGAAGTGGATGAAGAAGAGGGGATTATGATACCTGACGGCGGGAAGAAATTGGCTGACGCAGCAACGGGTTGTGTCAGGGGAGCTGGGGAATGTGTCGCAAAGTCGAAATTCGTTATCGAAAAAATAGGGGATTTCGAGTTACATTTAGGACCGTTCGATATAGGTCTGGGAATCACTACTCCGGAAGGAAAACTGATTGACAACGCAATTGGACTTTCTGCGGCTGCAAAGGCAGAGCTAGAAAGGCAATTGATGCCCCCGCCGCCTACACCAGAGAAAATTCCGCCGAGGCCTCCTCCGAAAGAGGACCCACTTGATGAAAAACCACTTCCGACGCTTCCTGTTTCGGAGCTTGAAGTTGAGCGTCTCACAGTGGATACTACTATGGCTGAATCTAATGTTACTTCCTCTGCAGCCGCTCCTTGCAGTCCGGATGCAGCTTCGCCACGAAGGTCATCTTCTGCATCTGTTATTGCTCCTCTTCCCCAACTTGCCCCATCATCAACGCAAGATGAGAATGCCGGCGGAGCCGCTCAGAAGCGCGATATGGATGCAAAAACATCGCTTCAAAAGAGTATTAGGGCTGACAGCATTGGGGCTGCCTCAATAACTACTGCTGATTATACAATTGCTAGCAGTGTGCGGGGGTCCGAGCTAAGCATGACCTCGACTAGGGCAACTACCCCAGAACCCGCTTCCTCCACTAGTATTTCTACCCCATTGCTCAGTCTCGACCTTACTATGATGGGAAGTCAACTCTCTTTTGAGAGCGGATCAGGAAGTGAGATTTTGGTGCCCGAGAAGCAGGTTCCTGAAGACTTGACATTCAACAAAGACGGTCAGATCACGGGAGGAACTCTACCGGCCCTTGTTGAACGACTCACAGTCCATGATTCGACTCCCGATGCTGTTTTTGTCGCTACGTTCTATCTTACTTTCCGCCTTTTTACGACACCGAAGGAGTTTGCGCAATCCTTGGTTGATCGTTTCGATTCTGTGGGAGATGGTTCTGCTGGAGCCGCACCTGTTCGCCTTCGTGTCTATAACGTCTTCAAGGGCTGGCTTGAGTCGCATTGGAGGAAGACTGTTGACGATGAGGCTTTGGAGACCATTACCTCGTTTGCTGGAAGTAAATTGAAGGCCATCTTACCAGCGGCGGGGAAACGCCTTGAAGAATTGACTGAGAAAGTATCTTCAACTGACGGTCTCCTCGTACCCCGCCTGATTTCTGGTATCGGGAAGGCTACTACGGCCACTACCCAATATACCCTCCCCGAAACCCCTATCCCAACACCCGCTGTTACCAGAAACCAACTTTCGCTTCTCCGGAGTGCCCTCACTGGTGGACCCAACCCAACTGTACTCGATTTCGATCCTTCAGAACTCGCAAGGCAGTTGACCCTGAAGGAATCTAAGATGTTTTGCTCTATTCTTCCGGAAGAGCTTTTGGCTCAGGAGTGGACGAAGAAGAGAGGGTCATTGGCCACTAATGTTCTTGCTATGTCTTCTTTATCGACAGATCTTGCCAACCTTGTCGCTGAGACTATTCTGGATGCCACTGATCCTAAGCGTAGAGCTGTCCTCATTAAGCATTGGATTAAAGTTGCTGACCGTTGCTTGGAGTTGAACAACTATGACTCCCTAATGGCTATCATGTGCACCTTGAACACATCGACTATCGGGCGTCTTAAGAGAACGTGGGAACTAGTCTCGTATAAGACCAAATTGGTATTGGACCATCTCCGAGCAGTCATTGATGTTTCAAAAAACCATGCCGTTCTCCGTGCAAGGCTACGCGGCCATGTTCCGCCGTGTCTGCCTTTCCTGGGAACATACTTAACGGATGTAAGTTTGTCAATAAAATTTATGTTTTCCGTTCTTACTAACACCTTCTCCCTTAGTTGACCTTCATCGATGTTGGGAATCCGTCAAAGCGGCCTGTTTCTGAAGGCTCGACCAAACAGCTCATTAACTTTGACAAACACGTCAAGACTGCCCGTATCATCTCCGAGCTTCAGCGGTTCCAAATTCCTTATCGGATTGCCGAAGTGTCCGAGATGCAAGAGTGGATCGATGCACAGATCGACAGAGTACACAACTCAAAAACGGCGGACGTTCAACATCTCTACCGCCGCTCCCTTCTCCTCGAGCCCCGTGAGACTCAGCCAAGAGCCGCGCCTGTTGAGCTTTCCACACCCGCCCCTGTTGCACCTAAGGAATCCCAGAAAATCGATCTATTTAGCTGGGCACATGCGTTCAAGGTACCTACATCTACGACCTAAGGGCCACCATCCCTATAAACCTTCTCATCTGCGCACCATTATTCAGCTGCTGGGGGACTAGCACTGGTCGGGCTTTTGATTTTGGGCAGCTAGCTTGCTCTAGATGCCTATTGATGTTTGTGTTTTCAGTGCCGGGTTCACAGTGTTTTACGTACTCTTGTTTTCGACATGTTTATAGGATTCGATTGAGATTCTTCAACTTTTCAACTTCATTTTCTGTTCTCTTTGTACCATCATACGGTGCTTGGTTGTTTTCTTTTTCCGTGCTTCATGGCGTTTACGAGTTTCATTTGGCATAACAGTGTCTGGGGGTTCTGTTTCTTTTCTTTGGGCGGAGTGGAGCAACGCATTGGGCTTTTTCCTGTTTTATATTTTTACTCACCATTCTTTCAATTCCTCGATACGCTGCCGAAGAGTTCCGGTCAAAAGCATGCGTATCTGTCTCCTTTGGAGGTTTATTTTTCCCAGCCTCGAGACCCCCCAATTGATACCTTTTGCCCTTCCTTTCTCAGTTCGTTGTTTGCTCATTTTGCCTTCCCTCTATACATATACCTTGGCCCTTAGCCCTCCAATCCCGCCCGCATATTCATCCACTTCCCCTTTCTATCCCAGAAGATTCTTCTCGTCTCTGTAACCTTTGCCTTCGCTGTATAATTTTTTCTTCTTCTCCTTTTTCTCTTGGGATGGTTGGAACCCGATTGGATTTCCCACAAAAATAAAAATAAAGAGGGAAATATTGGCTCACGCCTACTCGTGAAGGATGGGAGAAGAAAAGGAAAAAAAATATAACCATGTATTTCGCTATCTGTTCTTTCCTGCTCTTGCATTTTCTTCACTTGTCACTGGCGAAATTGGGCGCGTTGTCTTTTTTTCTTACTTTCCCGTTCGAATTTGCGAAGGGGAGTATGCTGTGTTTTGTCTGGAAAAGTTTGCATAAGAGGTGTGATAGTTTGTGGAGTTGAAGATGGAAATTAGGACATGTTTTTTTTTCCCAGGAGTTTAAGTTAGCTATTTGAAAGTCAAATTTTTTTCTCGCGATATCCTGATGTGATCCCGCGGTGGTGAGGCGGAATCTGGTGTGGTCAATGACTGCCTGTGACTTTCCTCGGGAAAGGGGGAATGGAGGTGTGTTGGTAGTTTTGCGTGATGATGACGCTGGCTATCATACTATGATACTCGTTGGGATATCCTAAAAAGGCCACAGTATTTGTCTACGTATTATATGATAACTCGAGAATGAAGGACTGGTATCCTACCTACTATTTTCAGTAGTCCAATCCACGAATTGCTTCTTCCTACCCATCACAGGTAGCGATGTGAATCTTGATAAGTTAACTACCGGTACTTGTAGTATTGAAAGTCTTGGATTGCGTACAGTACGATAGAGAAGAGCCAAAAATGGTTGGATGGTATTCAGCTCCTACCGTAGACTAATTTACTTGTAGCGCACCAAGAGAGAGAAAAGCGTTCAGCCCACACACCCTTCTGGCCGAGGACATGGCGATCGGACACGGCTTGCCATCGTAAACTCTTTGTGGTGGCAGCGACATGTCTTAGTCTTAAAATTTTATCGTATAGTATTCATAAAACTCCGTGCACACGGCTCACGTGCTTGATGAGAGCCCCAACGCAATGCCCTTTAGTCGAAGGACGTGGGTCTCTAATTAGTGGCATGTATCATACTGGTGACAAGTGACCTTACTGCACGCTGAGTGAGGTTTTTTTTCTGGTTCACTGTATGAGCAATCTATGATACAGTACAGTACTTGTCTCCCCATCTTCATCCTCGCCTCGCCTCGCCTTCCGTCTCTTCGCTTCGCTAGGTACTTATATCCCGTGGTACAAGTACAGTACGTATCACCGCCTTAGTGTGGTTCCTACCACAGCGCCAAGCTGTCCGGTTGCATCCTTTTTAGATTCGCACCAATTGCGTTGCCCAGGTCTCCCATGCAAAACACGGATCCTCAATAGTCTACAGTACCGGTATGTGCCTATCTAGTAGCAAAGAATGGGAAATATCCTGTGCTCTGCAGTATTTTTTATTTTTGTTTAGATAGGAAGTATGAACTAAGGATTTGCACAGCCGAATGCCAAACTACGAGAATGGTTCCACAAAAAAAATCAGAGAGTGTGAGGGAAGGCGGAAATGCATGCCAAGACCGCGATTTGTATGTGATTTTCCGTAGCAACGGAGTGGGCTGACTTCATGCCTCTGTGCCAGTGTAGAGGACGGTCGATGGAAATTGGGAAATTCATGATGTTAAAGTCTCTCTAGCTGTCCTTCATACTATCAGAGTTTAGAGGACGAGATCTGTTGTGGCTATTTTTGGTAGCCTATTTGAAAATCAGAATTTTGTATGGGAAACCTAGGGGAGAGCACGTTTCTTTCGGTGCCAAGCTCTAAATTTACATATCGTTGCCGAATTCCATCCCAAGTACTGTACACTCAGCACATCTCAGCTCCCTCTTCACTTCCCCTCCTCCCCCCCTCCCAAACAAAACACAATCCTTAGAACAACAACAACAATGGACCGCCGTTCTCCACCTCCGGGCTCATCGGCTCGCTCAGCATTCAATAGGTTTAAAGACTCTATGCCGGACAGATTCAACACGTTACAGAGCAAGATCGAGAGCAAAATAGCTCAGGTCCCGGATAAGCTATCTCAGGTCCCGGACAAGCTGTCTCAAGTTCCCGACAGACTCTCCCAGGTCCCGGATAGGTTCCAAGACTTTCGACGTGAGACGTACAATCAACTTCCTAGGAGCATTTCCCCGCCTTCAGTTTCAAAAGCACCAGAGGAAGGAGATCCCAAATATGATCATGTCCTAGCAGGGTTGGCTGCGAAGATTCTCTATAGGGCTGGTGCCTGTCCGATTAGTGGTGGACCGCTGTTAGTTCTTTGCGCGGCCAGTTTTCCGGATACCAGACAAGTGGATTATAACGAGTTGCTGCCATACGTGCTGAGTATTTTGCCCGGGGATGACGAGCTCGGTGAGGAGAGTGATGGTGGCGGGTATTCTGTTGTGTTTTTCGCTGGAGGTGGGAGTGCCAATATTGGCGGTGGAGAAGGTGGGGTGAATGCGGGAAAAGGGAATAGACCATCTTGGGCGTGGACGCTACAGGCTTATCACTTGGTACGTTTGCCCCAGGTTCAAACTTGTGAAGGCCACAAGGCACTTACAGATGAAACAGTTAGGGAGAGCTGTGAAGAAGAGAATTCGAAAACTATGGGTTGTTCATGAGAGGGCATGGGTTAGGGTCATCTTGGAGGTAATGGCGGGGGTGGTATCCGTCAAGTTCAGGAAGAAGCTCGTTCACTGTATGTGGAGCCCCTACCCACATCTCAATATCTACCATCGCATATACTCGGATATCTAACTTTTAGCCATCGGAATCGTTTGTTTTACATTATAGTAAACACCCTCACTGATCTAGCGAACCACATCGACATTACCCATATTCACATCCCTCCAGCAGTGTACCTACATGACCGAAAGCTTGCATCGACAATCTCGATTCCGGATCCCCCGCTACCCATATTCGGGTCTCCGCCCTTCCATACCGCCGCCAACCCACCACGAGTTGGCGAAAACATGCCACTTCCACAAGTCTTGACAGATACTGCACGTTATTTGAGATCGCAGTGCTTACGCGTGGAAGGACTTTTCCGAGTGACCCCGTCCCAGGCCCTTCTCGATGTCGCCCGGGAAGCGTATGACCGCAAACAATATATCAAATGGGATGAGTGGGGTCCACATATGGCAGCGGCTTTAATTAAGTTATATTACCGTTCCCTCCCGGAGCCCCTTATCCCGGTCACATTCTACTCGGATTTGCTATCACTCGAAGAAGCGGGGGCTGATGACGAAAAGGCGTTCTTGAAGGTTAAGGATCTACTGGAGGATGGCTTACCCAAGAGCAGTAGGGTTCTTTTATTAAGGCACTTATTGCCATTGCTCGCATTGGTTGCACATAATTCGGCGATAAACAAGATGAATCCGATCAATTTGGCCGTTTGCATCGCACCAAGTCTATTAAAGTCGGATGATATGATGGCTGATGCGAAAGCTTGTAATGGCTTGAGGATTTTTGTCCAGATAGCTATCGAGAGGATCGAAGAACTAGCGCCGGAGCTGCCAAATAGGGGCGGCCCAGTGCGTAGCAGCAGTGGGAGCGGCTCAAGTCTCACCGGAGTGCCGCCACCCTCGGGATCTCCCCCGCCATACTCGATGGGTAGCATGCAACCCGTGCAGAGGAAAAGGCTCCCAGGTATCATGGGCACTAAGGAAATGGAGGGTGGAATGACTGCTCGGAAACCGGTCCCCGGCAGTGCTTCTAGTTCGGTTACATGTCTTCCCCTAGCTGGTGAACCGGATGAGAAGAAGCAATTGATTGAAAAGACCGAAGCCGAAGAGCAAAAAGAGGATATCAAGCCTTCTCCCACCCCAGGGCTTTCGGTCGACGAGGAAGCCCCCCGAAGGGGCTCCGTTCCATCTATCCCCACAAAACCGAGCGAAGGAATAATACGGAGGAAAGTATCATTCCAGAGTTTCACGAAGAGCGCACCCGAAATAGGTCCGAAGCCCCCAATCCTCTCATCGTCGTCTTTAATTCCCGACCTATCACCCCACCTTTCTACATCATCCCCTATTACGAAGCCGCCGCGTGTGATACGCCGTGCAGCTTCTTCCACATTCCCCTCCTCGTCATCACTGCGTTCCTCGTCGTTTTCATCCCCATCCGTCGCCGATATCGCCAACTCGCTAAATCAGTCCCAGGTGCAGCAGAACGTCCAGCTCAAGAGCCGGACCCCGCCGCCGATTATGCAGAGGGCAAAAACTGAGGTTGGAAGTGTGAAGGGGCGAGGTAAAGCTGTCGAGGAGTTGAGGGCTTTGTACGAGGAACGAGCTAAGGGTGTTGAAGTGCTCGTCAGGAACGCGCCTAGTGGGCCTAAAAGGAGGGGGAAGGAATGATTTAAGTTGGTTGGGATAGGTTGGGATGGTACGGGTGGTGGCGGGATTGGAGTTTTTCAGTTTGGTCTGTTTTACTTTTGCTGTTTATGCTTTGATATACCCACCGTTTCGAGTGTTCATGATTGTGATGCCGTGCAAATTATGTGATATGCTGTTTGATGGTGGCGGCAAGTTTGTAGCCCGCGCGGAGGTAATGAGAGTTTGGAGTGAGATGGGGTGATTATGCACCTCTTTTTTTTTTGTCTAGCTATTGCTCATTTGTAATTCGTCGGCGTGCACAATTTGTTCGAGGGCTTCTACTTTGTTACTAGCAGTAGAGGCTGTTGTGAGTTTATTCATATAGCGGCTCAATTCGAACGCCACCGTTCGGGGTTTGCCATTGCTTCGAACCACTGTGCTTTTGTTTCCGATTCTATCTCAGGACGGAGGGATGCCGGCGTCGGAGTAGCGGTTCGAGGGTAACCTGCTAGCGGGGGAGCATCCAAGGAGATAATATTGAGAAATAGTTGGTAGAATACAGTTGTCTATATATGTACTGTACGTACTAATCTCAAAATACGATCTGATCATCTGATAAAATCACTGATCATCAGATAGGGGTATGCCAGCCCACAAATGTGACTGCCCCTACCATGATACACACACCGGGTAACCTTTCTCTCTCAAAATCATTTAATCTCCACCTCTCTATCTTCCTTCTCTCTTTACTATTCTACTAGCTTTCTCTTTTTACTATACGAGTACACCACCGTTTTTTACACAAA
>Ga0307507_10002801_pt1 | contig 35447 bp, 9 predicted proteins | sample 7_EM_MG_FD_207223 | JGI IMG/M metagenome (GOLD analysis project Ga0307507, IMG submission 207223) | Populus trichocarpa ectomycorrhiza microbial communities from riparian zone in the Pacific Northwest, United States - 7_EM | ecosystem: Host-associated > Plants > Roots > Unclassified | place...
AAACTATATAAGATTGTATAAGATTATATTAGATAATATATAATAGTTAAATATATAGCATATAACTTTACCTTAATTGCATGTCAAGAAATATATAGTTACCTTTTAAAGTTACTAAGTAGGTTAACTGCGTGTTAAGAAATATATAGTTAGCTTTTAAAGTTGCTAAGTAGGTTAATTGCGTGTTAAGAAATATATAGTTAGCTTTTAAAGTTATTAAGTTAGTTAATTGCATGTTAAGTTAGTTAAATTGCGTGTTAGGTTAGTTAATTGCATATTAAGTTAGTTAAATTGCGTGTTAAGTTAGTTAATTATATATCAAGTTAGTTAAATTGCGTGTTAAGTTAGTTAATTGTATATTAAGTTAGTCAAATTGTGTATTAAGTTAGTTAATTACATGTTAAGTTAGTTAAATTATGTGTTAAGTTGGTTAATTGCGTGTTAAGTTGGTTAATTGCGTGTCAAGTTAGTTAAATTGCATGTTAATTACGCGAAACGCGAAAATCAAAGTCTACTTAAATCTCATCCTACGAATATTTTCCCGATGTACTTAATAAGTGAGGAAGAATATAGAGAACATATTAAGTAGGTCTTAAAGAGACTACAAAAAGAATATATGCCAGTAGTAATTAAAAAATACGAGTTCTTTACAAGAAAGACCGATTTTGTAGGATTTATTATTAAACTAGGAAAAATTAGTATAGACCTAAAGAAAGTTAAAGCTATAGTAAATTAGTAGGAACCAGAGAATGTTATATAGTTAAGGTTGTTTCTAGGGTTTTTTAATTACTATAGGAGGTTTATAGCATAGTGGTTAAAGAGTATTAAGCCGTTTATAAAGCTAACAAAGAAGGAGGAACTATAGGTTTAGGAAAAAGAGTAAAATAAACTATTTAAGGAACTAAAAGAGTTATTTACCTAGGAACTAATCCTTAAGATCTACCAACTAAAGTTAGAAATAATTGTTAAGATAGATGTATTAGACTTTACACTAGAAGCATATTTGCTATAGAAGCATTAGGATATATAGCATCCAATAGCGTATTATAGTCGAAAAATAACACTACTAGAGTTAAACTATAACATTTATAATAAGGAGTTATTAGGTATAGTTATAGTACTTAAGGAATAGAGGGTATTTTTATAAGGCATAGAGAAACCATTTATGGTTAAAACGGACTATAAGAATCTTATAGGATTCCTAATAATAAAGGAGCTAAACAGAAGGCAATTTAGATGGGCGGAAATGCTTATAGAATATTATTTTAAAATTTAGTATACTAAGGGAACTGAAAACATAAGAGTAGATGCACTTAGTAGAAAGGCAGAGTTGCAAAATAATAAGAAGCTGTTAGGGGCTTTACTATAAAAGGATCAAGATAGAATAATTAGGTATAATTATCCAAAAATCGTAATAACTAAAAAAAGTTAGGTCTATAAGTTACTAGAGAGTAAGTGGATATAAAGGATCTAAGAGGTATAGATAGAGGATCTAGATACGGAATAGTATAAAAATAGAGAAGCTACTTATAATCTAAGATCTATAGTAAAAGAGTTTATTAAGTTATTTTATAAAGGGCTAACTTAAGGACACAATAGAGCTATAGGCTTAGTGTTAAGACTTTAAAAGGAGTATATTATTTAAGAAATCTGGGAACTAGTAAAATAAGTTATAAAGGAATGTCTAGATTGCCAGAGGAATAAACTAACAAGGTATAAGCCATATAGAAAGCTACAACCTATTAAAGTTCTAGGAAGACCATAGGAAGTCATATTATAAGACTTTATTATTAAGTTATTAAAATTAAAAGATCCTATTATAGAACAAGATCACAACGCGATTTTAGTAATAGTAGATAAGCTTATAAAGTGGGAATGCTTTATAGCATACACAGAAGAGGTATTAGTAGAAGATGTCGCTAAAATCTATATTAAGGAAGTGTTTATAAGACATAGAGTACTAAATAAAGTTATATTAGATAGAGATTTAAGATTTATAGTAATATTTTAGGAAGTGTTTCTAGTAGAATAAGGGGTTTGCGTAGTAACCTTAATAGCATATTATCCGCAAATAGATAGATAAATAGAAAGATTAAACTAGACACTAGAATAGTATCTAAGGCACTATATTAATTATACGTAGAATAATTAGGTATTGTTATTACTAGTTATATAGTTTATATATAATGCAACATTATAGGAAGGAATAGGAACATTACTATTTAAGGCGAATTATGGGTATAAGCTAAAGTTATTATTATTGCTATATTAAGTAAAGAAAACAAGTAGCACAGCTAAAAAGAGAATGGAAATATTAATAAATCTTTATATAGACCTTAAAGAAATAGCTAAACTAGTATAACAGAGAATGAAAAAGTACTATAATGCTAAGAGATCTAAGGGACTAGATCTTAAGGAGGGAGATAAAGTGTAGCTACTACATAAAAATTTTAAAAGTTAATAATTAAGCAAAAAGTTAGACCACGTTAGACTAGGACCATTTAAAATTATAAAAAGAATTTTATTAGTTATATACAAGTTAAACCTACCAGCTAAAATAAAAATTTACCTTATATAGTATATTGTAATGCTAGAGCTAGCACACAGGAATATTAAGCCACTAGTCTATAAGGTAGATATATATAGAGGGTAAGAGGAAGACAAGTAGTAAGTTTTAAAGATTATTAGTTATAAGGACGTTAATAACAAAATATAGTATAAAGTAAAGTGGATAGGCTATACTAAGACTACCTAGAAACCACTAAGTAACCTAAAAAACGCTATAGGAAAAGTATAGGAGTATTAAAAGAAAGCAGATTAGGGAGTATTAAAAAAGGATCGCTAAAGGATAAGTGTTATGAGACACCCCCGTGACACCTTACACACGTCCACCTGTTTCCACTGACTGAACAACTAGAGACCGACCACGAGACGGCAATCTAACAGCAATCTGCCGTATTCCGCCGCAATCTGCTGTCTCTACTATTAGAGTTGCTAACTGGTAACTTTAAGGACCTCTAACTGCCAAATTCTACTAAGTTTTACTAGAACCGCCACCTAAGCTCTATCCTACCTGTATATAGCATAGTACCCATTAACCTAGCAACTAAGCAAACATTATATACCCTTTTTCCCCTATTTCCTACTTCCTTTTCCTTATGCAACGTCTTAACTTTATTATACAGTTTATATATATAGCTTAATAATATCTACTTCGCTATATATTATCACCGCTTATGCTCGCTCCGTAACACTACGTTGCGTTAACCTTATATACTACCCTCCAAAATATAAAACAACCCTAAAGCCCCCATAACAGCCGCTGGCATTATATTTACACTCTAAGAACAATTAGCAGAGATATAGAAGTCCTTTATAGACGCCCTTGCATAGAACTAAGCCACTTTAACTTAATAATAAGCCAAACAAGAAGCATAACACCTATAAATAATTAAGGACCTTTAAGAAGAAGTCCGCACCCTTAAAATGCCTATACTAGGGCCCTAAGACCAAACGCCTTCTCCGGAGACAAATACGCAAAATAAAAGTCCTAAACCTACAGTAGCTATTCACCCTAAACCAACTACCGCACTATAATAATCCGAATAACTACCAGACCCTCCGATATTTACTAGTAAATAATAAAAACTCTAATTATTTCTAAGCTAGCTTAAAAATAAGTTAACTGGTAATACTAACCACTACCTAACTAAAGCTAACCAACTCTGCTACGCCCTAAGTTAACTAGGAGGAGATATAGCTGACCTTATCAAACCCCTTTAACCAAATTTAGTATAAAGTCTAGTTATACTTCTTAAAGCCACATACGGTAACCTAAACCGCCAAGCCACTACTTAGAGAAAGATAAACTATATAACTTAAGAAACAAAAAGCTTTCTAGTATACTTCTCCAAATTCAACTATTATATAAAGGAAATAGGCTAGAACGACTCTGTACTAGTTAACAGCTTTATTAAATCCTTAAGTCCTAAACTGAAAACCTCCCTAATAGGTATAGACCTACCAGGAGCCCTTAACGCCTACGCAAACGTTATTAATAAACGATACAATGATATACTACGCCTAACACCAAAGTCCACTTCTTAATATAATACAACAGCTCTGCAAATAACTACTAAGTTATTATCTCAGCCTAAGCACCCTAACGCCATAGACATTAACTCTGGAACCCTAGAGTATGCCCCACTAGGGTCCCCTAAATAAGAACAACGCATTAAGCTAGGCCTTTGCTTTAAATGCGGAAGCAAGGCTTATATCTTAAGATACTACTCTGTCCCTATACCCTAACACGATTTATAAACAGCCAATACTAGCAACCGTTTACCGCACTAATCCTCCAGTTACTGTCCCTAATCTTCACATAGCTCCAGCCCTGTATTTAGTAAGTACCACTTATAAGAATAAAGTTATAGCTAACGTTCTATAGAAACCCCACCCTAGTCGCCTCTAAAAGGAAGGTCCTAGAGCTAAGTCACTCTCTAGAACGGCGCTGCCTTAGGATCTCATTAAATACTCTAAATGTCATAAATTCTAACTCTTGGGATCACAGCATAACTATTAACTATTATCTTTAGCAGAATAATTAATAGGCTAATACTTAAGTCCTAATTAACACAGGAGCCAGTAGCATAGGATTTATTAACAAGATCTTTATATAAGATAATGGTTTTACCCTAACCCCCCTTAACTGGTATATTAATATATTTGGATTTAATAGCAAACGTACTATCTTAGGCCGTATTACCTATGTAGTATTCCTAAGACTTTAATACCTAAACCACAAAGAACTAATTAGGCTTTTTGTTACCACCCTAAGTCACTTAGTAATACTTAAACAACCTTGGATAAAGCTATATAAGGTAACCATTAATTGGGATAACCTTAAGCTTCTATTTACTGCCTCCTATTGCAAGCAGAAGTGCCTTATAACTTACTGCTTAGACCCTAAACCAAAATCTAAAAAATCCACTAGGATCTATTAGTCTAAAATTTCCACTAATATCTACCCTATACCTAAAAAGTCCACCTAATTCCACTAAGAACCTAAAAATTATACTAAACCACATAAACCAACCCTAACTACTATACTACCCCAAACCAAGCAGAAGCCTAAACTTAAGCTTAATATATAAAAGTACCAGAAGAACTGGTAGTCTACTATAAAAAGGATACTTAAAGAACCCAAACCTAAATCCAATACTGACTCTATACCTAACACTGAACCTAAAGTTAAACAAGAAACAGTAGATAATTAAAAGGAAGTTGCCAGCTAGCAACTTGCCCCCCTTTCTACGGATATCTATATAATTAGAGCTACCCTATTAGCATAACTCGCTAGGAAACCTAAACACACAATCTTTACTATTATAATGGCCAATATTAAAAAGGCCCTAGCACCAAAGAAGCACACTAACCCTGCCATAAAAGTACTAGTATGCCATTATAAGCATCTGGAAGTATTTTTACGAAAGGAAGCTGATAAGTTAGTAGAGCACCAACTATACAACCACAAGATCATACTTAAAGAAGGAAAACAGCTAGGATTTAGACCCCTATACGGAATGTCCTAAAACAAACTCTAAGTGCTATAGAAGTACTTAGACAAATACCTAAGTAAAGGATTTATTAGAGCAAGCTCTTCGCCTATAGCTATACCTATAATCTTTATTAAGAAACCTAGCGGCAGTTTACGCTTCTATATAGACTACCAAGCTCTTAACGCCATTACTATTAAGAATCGGTACCCGCTCCCATTAATTTAAGAAACACTAAACTAATTAAGTAAGGCTTACTACTATACAAAACTCGACCTTATCTACGTATTTAACTGTCTCTATATCACAAAAGGAGATAAATGGCTCACTGCATTCCGTACTAGGTATGGACTATTTAAATACTTAGTAACGCTATTTAGCCTTATAAATGCCCCAAGTTTATTCCAATACTTTATAAATAATACCCTACAACCTTACCTAGACATTTTTTATACTGCTTATATTGACGACATTCTAGTATATAGCAATAACCTAACTAAATATAAGAAACATATTGATCTTGTCTTAGAAGCCTTACGTGGAGCTAGCCTATAATTAGATATAGACAAGTATAAATTCCATAAAACGGAAGTCCTGTACCTTAGACTTATTATTTCTATAGACAGCATACAAATAGACCTAAGGAAAATTAAAGTAATTGTAAACTGGCAAGAACCTAAGAACGTTAAGGATATAAGAGCCTTTATAGAATTTGCTAACTTCTACTAATGGTTTATTAATAACTTCTCCGCCCTAGTCTTACCCCTTATAGCTCTAACCTAAAAAGACAAAACCTTTATCTTTAACAAGAAATGTAAGAAGGCCTTTACCTATTTAAAAGTTATGTTCATTACCGCACCTATACTCTAATACTTTAACCCAAACTAAAAGAGTGCTATAGAAGCCGACTTATCTAACTATGTTACTAGAGGCATTTTGTCTCAGTATAATAAGAAAGGAGTACGATACCCTATAGCATATTTCTTAAAACGACTAAGTCCAGTTAAATATAACTATAAGATCTATGATAAGGAATTGTTAGCCATTATTAGATGTTTTAAACAATGGCGACCTAAACTAGAAGGCACCGGATTTCTAATTAAGGTCCTTAGCAACTATAAAAATCTACAGTACTTTACAACTATAAAACAGCTAAGTTATTATTAAGCCTGCTGGTTAGAATATCTGTCTTATTTCCAATTCTTAATTATATACCGCCTAGGCGTTTAAGGTTTAAAACCTAATGCCCTAACCTGACGTTTACAAGATATACTAGTACAGGAAGAAGCGTGTGCCTACTACAATTAAACCCTACTTCGCCCTGAATTATTTAATCCCCTAGCTAAAGACCTTATAGTATACGTCCTTGAAATAACTAATTAATTAATTAAATAGATTATAATTAATGAATACCTAAATAATGAGTTTATTTAAGAGATACTTAAGCTAATTCAAGATGGCATTAGACGCTCTAAAAAGATCTCTCTAAGTAAATGTGAAGCTTACGGAGACCGCTTATACTACTGGAACCGCCTAGTTATACCTAACCGTAATAAACTTAAGCTTAAGCTTCTTAAACACGTACACGATCTACTAGTAGCCGGCCACCTAGGCTATGGAAAAACCCTAGAACTACTTTAACGGGAGTACTACTAGTTAAATATATATAATATAATACAAAGGTACATCTCTAGCTGCTATACCTGCCGACAAGCTAAGGCTTTGTATAAGATATATAACGGCTTTCTAAAGCCACTACCTGTTCTAGACCAAAGATAGAAGGATATCTTAATTAACTTCATCGTTGAACTCCCTATAAGTAAAGGCTGTATGAACATTATGGTAGTTATAGACCGACTATCCAAAATGAGACACTTAATCGCCTGTCCTAATATGTTAACACCTACTGTCGCCCAACTGTTCCTGGATTATGTATGGAAACTCTATAGACTCCCTAAAACAATTATCTCCAATAGAGGCAGCTAGTTTGTCTCTGTGTTTTGGAAAAAACTGACTACCTAACTCTATATTAAAGCACTATTATCTACAGCATACCACCTAGAAACGGATGGTCAAACGGAATGTGTAAATACTATAATGGAACAATATATTTGGATATACACGTCATATCTATAGGACGACTGGATGGACTAGCTTATATTTACTAAGTTTACTGCAAATAACTCCGTTTTAGAAACTATAAAGGTCTCCCTATTCCTAGCCAACTACGGCCAGTATCCACAAATGGGTTTTAAACCCTTTAGTAATATTCCTTACCCGGCTTATTAGGCCTTATAAGTTGCAGAAGTAAACAAATTTATAAAGAAGATGGAAGAACTATAAGAGTTCCTTACTAATAAAATGACATAGGCCCAATCTATCTATAAAGCCGCAGCAAATAAGAACCAAACCCTAGCACCGGCCTACTAAATTAGTAACTTTGTCTGGCTAGATATAAGAAATCTAAACACAAAACAACCTACTAAGAAACTTAATTAGAAGAACACTGGCCCTTATAAGGTTAAAAAAGTTGTCTCTTCTTATGCCTACCGACTAAAGCTCCCTAATATGGTTAAAATCCACACTGTATTCTATACGTCAGTCCTCCACCCTACCGCCCCTATATTAGATGCCCTACCTGGACAGATCCAAGACCCTCCCCCACTAGTTAAAGTAGATAGTGAGGATAAGTACCTTGTTAAAAGAGTTAATGATATTAAGTACGATAAACGGAAACGCAAATATATATACCTTATGAAATGGAGAGGTTTTACTAAACCCTTATAGGAACCTGCCGACTCTATAGGACTTATACAAGCTATAGAAGACTTTTATAAACTCCACCTAGAACTACCACAGCCCCATCTCGCAGATGCTCAAGTTTAAAGGGGGGGTACTGTTATAGGACACCCCTATAACACCTTATACATGTCCACCTGTTTCCACTAACTAAACAACCAGAGACTAACCACAAGACGGCAATCTAACAGTAATCTGCCATATTCCGCCGCAATCTGCCGTCTCTACTGTTAGAGTTGCTAACTAGCAACTTTAAGGACCTCTAACTGCCGAATTCTGCTAAGTTTTACTAGAACCGCCACCTAAGCTCTACCCTACCTATGTATAGTATAGTACCTATTAACCTAGCAACTAAGTGAACGTTATATACTCTTTTTCCCCTATTTCCTACTTCCTTTTTCTTACGCAACGTCTTGACTTTATTACACAGTTTATGTACATAGCTTAATAATATCTACTTCGCTATATATTATCACCGCTTATACTTGCTCCGTGACAATAAGTTACCTAAGGGGGACCTAAAAAGAGTAACTACTATATTACTTAGAGTTGTTTCCTTCTCTAGAGACATTACTTTTTTATTACTTAGCTTAAACAAACCCTATTAGATAAGTTTCTACTCCTTAAAACAAACCTTCTTATACACTTTCTTAAGATAAAGAAGATGGGCGGAGGCGGACAAGTATACCTTATAAGCTATATAAGTACATTAAAGCTCACCCAGGGCACTTAAGAGTTTATTATTAAGCTTTGTAGCAGTAGATTAAACATAAGACCCTATAATAAGTTACTTAGGGAACTAGAAGATTATTAAGAGTTATAAGACGCGTATACTTAGCGTTAAAAATAGAGCGAACGTTATAGGATAACTATATATTTGCTTTAGTGTACTCTAAATAAGAGAAGGGTTACTAAGACAAAGGGCTTACTAGCGTAATATAAACTAACCCCTCTTTCGTATAATAAGAATGTGGAGATAGTATAGTCTTATTAAGAGACAGTATAGCAGCAACAGTGTAAGACTAATAAGCGGTAGAAAAAAAAGCAGAAGGCTTAGAAACCTTAAAAGGTATAATAAATAAGGATGTTAACCAAATTAATTAAACGGATATTACACCTCTAGTGGACGACTTAGAGATATTAGGAATCTTCAAGGATAAAGATAAAAAGGAGGGAGATGGTGTTACGGATAGCTTAAGTACAATATTACAACTACTTGGAGAAGAGTTAGAGGAAGCTAGTTAGTTAATATAGGTATAGTCTAGGATAGATCTGGTGGAACTATATAATAAAGAATAGTAACTAAGGTTACGTAATGTAATTTATATAATCTATACAGAGCGTATAGAGCACACGTACCTTATAGAGCGAAGGGATTTCTTAGGCGTATGGTTGTGTATTTAAAGGACCATAGTCCCTACCCAGATAGTTCTCTCTTTACAGTAAATCTTAGAATATAATTGGAGTTAATCAGTTGGGCAACCACTCCACCAGTTATTGTTACGTTGTTAACTTTTATTTATACCTACATACCCAGCCTATTAACGAGTCCACCGTAGTACCTACTACAAGGCTCCGTTACATCTCGCGTATACCTCGCGTATAGCTTACGTCAGCTACGCGTAGGTATATCATTACCTCAGCGAGCTTAGACGTGATTTTGGTTGGCGCGGATATTCTATCGGTCCGCTGCGCTGACTAAACTCTTTATGGATGCGCCGCCAAAATCACGTCTGAGACTGTTTTGCAAGGCTTGTAGAACTTATATCAATATCCGCATTACGGACGGTGCGGATATTTAAATTGTTTAACCACAACACATAATATTAGTTTAAAAAGTTCATCAATTATATACTAGTATATAGGCTTTTGAAAGAACTAATTATTATATTCTAGTAATTGCTTAGGTAGGTAATTAATTCTTTTAAAGTTAAAAAACGCGTTATTAAAGATATATTAATGTATTAACCCTCTATATAACGCAATAAAAAACCCGCTAATATATATAAAATCTATATAAAATCTATAACTATTTGCTATAAGTACTTATTGCTATAATATAAACTTACTGCCTTTGCGTCCTGTAGAGGCTCTGTATAAAAGCTCTGCACAAAGCTCTACGTACGGAGGCTCTGCACGAAGCTCTGTATACGGAGGCTTTGCACGACGGCTCTGCATACGACGGCTCCACTACGGAGGCTCTATATAAAAGCTTTGTGCAGAGCTTCGTGCAGAGCATCGTGCAGAGCATCGTGCAGATCTTCGCGCAGAGCCTCTGTACGCAGAGCTTCGTGCAGAGCTTCGTGTCGAGCTTCGCGTAGAGCCTCTGTACGCAGAGCTTCGTGCAGAGCTTCGTGCAGAGCTTCGTGCAAAGCTTCGTGCAGAGCTTCGCGCAGAGCCTCTGTACGCAGAGTTTCGTGCAGGGCTTCGTGCAGGGCTTCGTGCAGGGCTTCGTGCAGGGCTTCGTGCAGAGCTTCGTGCAGAGCCTCCGCAGAGCTTCGTGCAGAGCCTCCGCAGAGCTATACATATCGTGCGCATGTCAAGTTAGTTGTATTTATGGTGGGTAGATGGTTCGGTCGCATTTTTTACTTAACCGCGCCTTTTGTTTAACGGTGCCTTCTGCTTAACAACACAGACGTAGTTAGGGCTGATATATTCATCGATTATATAACGAGTACTGCTAATTAATTTGGTGCTATTTTTAAGGGCATAGGTATTATGGGAGGATGGATTAATTCCGTTAAAGTTGGTGACTGCGCGCCATATAAAGTCGGCTGGTAAGCCTAACAAAACACGCAAAAGTCCCTCAGACCATAGAATCAACTTTTTAACAAAAAAGGTTAGCGATATCCGCTTGCGGATATACGTATGTCCGCTAATTGATTCTATGGTCTGAGCTTGCTGAAGTAAGGTATATCAATAGTATGTCCACGGTTCAATTTGTGTGGCTAAATTAGCAGCTGAGTTAGATTTTGCAGGCAAAGAGGCCCGTGCGCTTAGCGCATGTGGATGTTACCCTATGTCCATAGTCGACCTATAATCGCCAGCGACACCGCACTCTCAACACCTATTAAGCGCTATCCCTTAACACGGCAATTTGGGTTCTTAGGTTATTGATAAGAATCAACTAATCGGAAAAGCTGTCACGAAGTTTAAATAGATGAGTTTATTGATGAAAATGGGTTAATTGATTGATGATCTTGTATCATGTCTTTTTAACCTTGATCTGACGTGTCTTTAGTGACGTGTCTTTATGCACGTGACTCGTGCACGTGACCCACGCCTTTAGAGAATATAGATTATCTAATATACCCCCTTAGCTTTGAGCTCTTTAAGGTTAAAGCTAGCTACCTTCTTATGTCTGTTAATGAGTTAATTGAACCATAATCTTATCTAAATCCCTCTATCTTGCTCTAATACTGTCCCTTAGGTCCTCTAGTTGCTTCTCCTTATCCAGCTACTTCTTAATATCCACCATCCCAATTATATTAATGAAGCTTTGAAACCTCTGCCTAGGCAGGGCCTTTATAAGTCCATCAGCAATTATCTTCTTTGTCGCTATTTATTAAAATTATACTTATCTTATTGCGTATTCCTAATATAGCCAGTATTAATAGATGTTAATGTGTTAAAGCTTTATAATTAGCTTTGCCGTGTCTTCTATAATTAGTTAGAGCATCTGCATGTTATTATATTTAATAATTAAGGGCTTGTTTAGGTATAACGTTATTGCTTTAAACAGCCTGCTAATAAAGATAGCTTCCTTTACTATCTATAATAGGGCTAACAACTCGGCTTCTATACTTAACGCTATTACTATACCCTGCTTATTTGCTCTCCAGGCAATTAGCCCCCTAAATAGCTTTATAATATATCCTTGCAAGCTCTTTCTGTTAACGGAGTTATCCGCAAATAATGCATTGCTGGCACAAATAAATAATTGCGCTTTATTTTTACCGTCTTTTCTATCGTCTCGTCCTTTGTCGCGTATACCTTTATCTCTCCCTCTACCGTTTGTTCCTTCCTTATCTTCTCTATAGTAGATTGCTCTGCTCCTCGTGCTATATAGGTACTGGATTACTCTGTCTACCACTTAATAGTGCTTTTAGCTTGGGTTCTAATTAAACCTTACTAGCCGTAATACTGCAAAAGCAATATCCAGACGCGTTGTAGTGGCTGTATAAAGTATTAAACCCATTTTTCTCTAATATAGCATTGTAGAAGCTGCTTCTCTTAATAGGGACATAGGACGGACTAGTAGGTCTATATTAGGGGACAGAAGCGTCAGACGGATTAATTAGTAATTAGTAGGGAGAAGTTCTAATTCTACTATAGAAGTGTCTAAAAGACGCCCTCTAAGATCTATCTTATACTGGTTAGCTATCTTCTTAATATAGGCTTTCTAGGATAGCCACAGGAGCCTCTAGCTATAATTATATAGCCTATAGATTCCTAGGAACCATTTTAGCTTGCTAAGAATACTTATCTAGTATTCCTTGCATAGCTCCTTAATTGCTTTTTAAGCTTTCTTCTTATCTGTCTTTCGGTAGCAGAAGACAATATCGTTAATATAAAAGAAGACAACTATTCCACCTTTTAGTATAATATACGGCTCCTAAGGTACCTCTTTAAAGCCTAATTCGTTTAACGAGCTCGTAAGATTCTTCTACTATAATAGTAGTAATCGTTGTAGTCTGTATAAGGCTTTTCTTAAGCGCAGTACTTTATCTTTCTTTCCTTTATTAAACCCTGGCGGTAGCTTTATGTAGACGACCTTATTAAGATCACAATAGACAAACGCATTAACTGCATCTATATATATCGTCTCCAGGTCGAATTTTGCGGTAATCACCATAAGGGTTTAGAAGGTCATACTAGCTAATATAGTAGCTCTTATAGGTAGGTCTCCTAGGGCCTATTAATTTCCACATACTACTAAGTATGCCTTGCATTTCTAGAGAAATCCATACTTGTCCGTCTTATAAATAAACACCTATATTAAGCTAAGGATCTGCTGTCCCTTTATATACTTCTTTTCTATTTCTTAAAACGACCTTATTTAATAATAAGATTAGAGATGGGCTTATTAAGCCTCTTGGAACTGATCTTAAAGAGGATATATATTAAGGTCCCAGATTAACTAAAGTAGCGAAGGTAGGTTCTTTCTATATAATCTAACATCACGTGTTCTGCCTAATTTCAGCTTGCTATCGTTAAGTTAACTATTAAGGTTGAACTTTCTTCCTGCTAAAAAGGCGCCGTAATAGGCTAACGTAATCCTTTTAGTAACAAAGTCTTTAAACCTATTATTACTAGCTTCCTTAAACGAGTCTTTAACTAAGTTGTTAAACACCCCCTAAGTATAAAACCCGTCTTCTACTTAGCTGACGATGTCCTAATTAGTACCTTGTATATCTAACTTCATAGGATACTCAACGTAAAAGGTATATAGAGATTCTTTATCTTCTTCTATTAGAGGTGGCGTACAATACGCATCTTTAAAAGCTCTTATAAGGTCAAGATCTGCTAACTTATTAAAGGCTTAAACTGGCTTATCATCGACGTCTTCCTCTTAAATTAACGGTTTAAACACTTTGTTATTATCTTCTAGGGGAACCTCGTTCTTAGTTAAAATATTAGGGAGTTAAATCTTCTTAATTAGCGTATCTAATTTAGCGTGTAAATCCTTTAAGATATCCATTTACTTTCCGTTAAAGAACGTCTTCTTATTAAAGATGATATCCCTAGTAGAGATAATAATACCTTTATATAGGATCCAGATCCTGTAGATATTAGTAAAGTCATAGCCAACAAGGTAGCCAATATAGGCTTATAGATCTAGCTTACTTAGCCTTTTCTTCTTTAGCTAGGCATTTAACGTCATCACATACACCCTACAGCCGTAGGCTTTTAGGTGCGCTAATTATGGTTTTCTTAATCTCCCATTCGCTAGGTAGGTATAGAACCTTTTATATAGTAATTTCCATCCATTGCTTTCTTATAGCGTTTAATCTCAAAGGTAGACTGTATAGTTAACAATCTCATTCTATAGATTATACGGTAGCTTAGCAGCAATTCTTATTACTTATATTCTCTTAATAATCACACCCCCTAAGCGTTTAGCGGTACCGTTTTAAGCTTAGATATATAGCGCCAAAGGCTTAAATATAATCCCTTAAGTCCGTAGCCATTTAAGAGTTCTCTTTCTCCCTAGCTTATTATCTAATCTAATAGTGTTAACTTTAAGGTTATACCTCAGCTGAATCCATTAGATAAAATCTTTAAGTATTTATAGTGTCTCCTTCTCCTTACTATACGTTGTTATAAAATACGGGAAGGTTCTTCCTAAGAAGGTGTTATAGATAAATATAACTTATACAAATCCAGTATACGCTTCCTTAAGGTTAGTCCAGTTAATATAGAGGTCAAGACAAGGGTTATTAATATTTTATTTTAAGAACCTTCTTAAGACCTAATGCTTGATTTTGGCGAGACTGTAATATTAACATTCTATTATCTTTGGGCCTTAAAGCTTAACTCCTAAGGCGTTAAGACCTAGATGGTAAAGGCTTATAGGTCCTAGATGACCTAGACACAGATACTATAGATATACATTACCTTTTAAATCTGGATAAGCGTCTCTTAATAATGCTCTGCGCTTCTATTAGCGGTGTAGCAGTCGGCTTGTATTAAACGCTAATAGACTTCCTAGTTGGATATATTTAATAGTCTATTGTCTATAACGTTCTTCCATTTAATATAGGATTGTGTCATCCTTCCAAACTAGCAGATTATTGTCTCCTTTATTATCCTAGTAGAACCCTCATTTTTAAAGTAGATGGAACGACACTAGATTCGTATTAAAGTCTATATAAAAGGCAATATCCTTAAGACGTAGGATTTCCTTGCTCTTGTCTGGTTTTGTGACCTGGATAGTAATATTGCTATAACCTAGTATAGGCACTTCTAAGCTGCCGGCAATAACATATTTGTGTCTTAGAGCTTTCCTAAAATTATAAAAACAAGAGAGGTTATTAAAGATATAGAGAGTGGTTCCTAAGTCAAGAATAGTCAATAGCTTTAATGGATGGAGTTAACCGGTATAATATAATTCTAGGAATATTGTATTAGCTTCTCCCTTAATCTTAACTATCTCCTATTATTGTTAAGCTTCATTAACCTTTAATTCCTTAAGCTTAAGTCGTTTTACTTGGGCAGCTAGATCCTTATCTTACTCTACCTTTATAAGCACCCTTTTTATACATGTACCTACGGCTTTGAATCCCTTAGGCCTTTTACTCTTAAATAGATACCAATAGTCAGGAAGGGTATATCCCCTTATATTACATGCTAGGCATTTAAGGTTCTTTAACCTTTTAGAAGACGTCTCTTTAGTTAAATTTATACCTGCCCTTTTTTGGCTATAAGATAAGTTGTTCCCTTTTCCTTTTTAGACTTTAGCAGCAATAGAGATACCCTCTTTAGGCTCTCCTATAAAGTCTATATTAAATACACTCCCTCTTGCTGTTATAGGTATAGCTTTAGAAAGGTTTTGGAATGCTTTTTATAGCTCTATTACTACTTTACAGTATTCTAATAAGAGAGCCTTTTCGGTATTATTTACCTGCTTTATGTATAGAATAAAATAGGTTTCGCTTATAGGTCATATTACATTTGTAAGGTCCATTAGCCAGATCCTATTAGTTATCTATAGAAGATTATACTTCTTTGCCATCTTTATCACATACTCCTATTAGTTAAGCCACTAGGTAACCTTTGTCTGCTTAAGCCCTTTAAGTGACTCTATATACTACAGTTATACCCTCCTTATTATAAAGTTCTTTAAAGGCTTAGTGTCTTCTTTTAACCGAATCAGCCATTTCTTAACTGTAAGGGAAGGGTTAAGCAGTAGCTTCTTCTAAATTGATACTATGGACGTAATCTAGGTGCGTATCTATTATAAATGCTCTTCCTGTTTTAGGAAGTACCTTATGTCCTGGTTATAGTATTATCTGCTGTTCTTATACGCTTTCTGTTGATTCGTTAAGAGCTGTGTATATAAGGTTGCATTCTTATTAAAATTAGTGACTTCTAGATAGGCTAGTTCTTGTAGTAGAGCTTATTAAGGTGCTGTATTATCTGGGTTAACATAGGCCCAAATTCGTTTGTCTACTAGGGCTTATAGTTGCCAGATCTATTACTCCCAGTCTTCTGGTTTATTGAGGATGATTATAGTTAATAAACTTAACGTTAGTGGAGTTATTTTAACTAATAGGCAGGTGGGGAATTAAGATGGTATTTTATCGTTAGGATCGTCCTTGTTGTTAGGATTGTCCTTATTATTAGGGTCGTCCTATAACAATTAATGTGGAATCTCGTAGAATCTCATAGAAGGTTCGTGTTAGAATCGTCCTGTGATACTTAAGGTAGGATTTCTGTTAGAGTCTGCGTCCTTAATAATAAGGTGTCAGAGTCTAACAATAAGGTAGAATTTCTTTAAATAATTGAGTAATAGCTAACTAGCTTCTTAAGTTGGCGGACCGGGCTTATAACTATCACGAAGTTCAAATAGATGAGTTTATTAATAAAAATGGGTTGATTGATTAATAATCTTGTATCGTGTCTTTTTAACCTTGATCTGACGTGTCTTCAGTAACGTGTCTTCGTGCACGTGACTCGTGCACGTGACCCACGCCTTTAGAGAATACAGATTATCTGACAAAAGCCGGGTTAATATAAATATTCAATTGAAGCAAGTCGCGAATATAAGCGACCTTGGCAAAGGACCCTACCGTGTCAAGGGATACGTAGAGCTGGTTAAGAGCTCTCTACTCGCACTAGAATGGTAAGAATTGGCCGTGGGTTAATAAAGATATTTATATTTTAAGTCAGGCGCCGCTATTATACAAGTACCCTACTAAACTTATACTACACCAAAATAAGTCCCTAGGGGGCTATAGATAAAGGCTTTAATAGAAGACTTAGTATTTTAGAGATATATACTATTTAATAGCTTTTTTACCTACTTAAAGCTATTTATAAAGCTAATCTAATAAGCACTATATCTGCTCCTGCTATAGATTAACCTATTATATAGCTGCTTCCTTGCTAACCCTTTAGGCCTATACAACCCACTTAATCTCCTTAATAACCTTAAGCTGTAGGAAGTACTATTAAAGCTTACTCTACTAGCCAGCCCGCTATTTACTACCTTATTTAAAATCTAATGCTGCTATAAAAGGATTACCTTTAAGCCCCTTAGTCCACTTGCGCTAAAGGGCCTATATAGACTTTACTATGCAGTATATATAATATACGAGCGACTGCTTAGGCTAAAGCTTAAGCTTAGGCTTAGACTTAGGTCCTTACTATAGCTACGGCGGCGCCAGTAAAGGGGAAGCTATAGCGCTTGCCTAGGCTAATGCATACTAGCTGTCACGGGACTCACTCGTTCTCACGTCTCTGCGCGTCTTTGACGTTCTTGACCCGTGCTTACGTTCGTCCCGAGACACCTACGCACGTTCCCCTACAGCCCCTATTTATACCCGTACCTGGCACACGAAGACTCTTCTTCTTTATCCAATGTCTTTGTATCAACCACGCATAGTTACGTGTACGTAGCCTTCTCAATTACTACCTCGTTTAGTGCATTGTATCCCGGCTCGTGCCTACTTCGTGACACTAGCTTAATCCCATAACAAATAGAGGCACTAATAGACGTGCCGTTAGTAGATATACTATTAGTAGCTATGCTAAAGGGACCTTAAGCTAAAAGGTAAGGCTACTAGATATAAGCAATTAAAGCTATAAAGACTATACCTACTAGGACTTAGCCAGACAGTTAATTAATACCTATAGCTTATGTAATCTCTAGTTGTTCTTATATGCTTTCTAGTTGTTCTAGGCATCTATAGTCTTTAGGTAATCTATAATAGCTAGCACGGCCTAGTAGAGTATTAATAGCTAGCTAGGGCCTTCTTCCTCCTACTATAGATAGGTTTTAATCTTTTATATAAAGGGTAGATAGGCCTTATACTAAAAGATAGGGTAGTTCTATATAGGGCTGCTTAAGAATATCTTATAGAGGACTACTAAGTCCTATAGGATAACCTCCTAGAGGTAAAATAGGAGGTTTATAGCGCCTATAGCCGCGAGGTTATTAATCTAGCTAACCTAAGGGCTAAACTAACCCTTCTAGATATTTAGCTCTGGCTAGATTTTTAACAGTGGTATATTAGGGGGGGCAATGCTTACCCTATAAATCTTAAAGCAGCCTATCTATGGTATATAGCCAGCCATTGTCCACATAAACTCCCGTAATAGTAAGTTTAAGTAATAGCTAACTATCTACTCCTAGTTCTACCTGCTAGTGCGTTTAATCTAGTCCTTACTAACCCCTTTTAGCGTTACTATTTTAGCGCTAGCGCTTTATCTAATATAGGTTTTCTTCTATAAGAAGACGCTAATATACTAAAACGCCTTAGTAACCTACTCCTACTGCAAGTTATATAAAAAGGCCACCTTATAGTCCCTAGCGCTGCTCTTAATTAGGCGGATATTATACTATACTAACCACTTACTAAAGTCTAAAAATGGCTTATTACTAAGGTCCTAGTAATATAGGAGGTAGAAAGCTAGCCCACTAAGCATATAGATAAGCGGCTTTTTATTATATAGAGCCCCAATAGTCTTAAGGCAGCTATACTAGTTCTACTTACTAGCATATATAGTAAATATTAGGGGTATATAGCGTGTAGGGCCTTTGCCCTTAAACTTAAAGGTAAATAGGTTTAAAATTTTAGTAAAGCGCCTATTACTGCCGCAGGTAAGTATATAGTAGTCTAGCAGGATATCCACAAGCGTATAGAGGTAGTATTTTAGTAAGGAGTCTCTATAGGCCTATAGCTAGCGGTAGATGTTCTTAAACTCATCCTCTATATATCTATTAAGTAGTATATCTCTACCCTTATCCGCAAACTAGTCCTTTTTCTACTACGCATCCCTCTATTATAGAATCTTTAGATACTCCCTAATATTATCCTCTTATAGGGACTAGTAACTATTTATCCCTATAGCCTTTTGCGCCTAGTAGAGGTCTATTAGGGCCATAATATAGCTATAAACTAAGCGCTAGGAGAGCCGTGTCTTGTTTTAGGGTATATTATTACTAACCTTATAGCTTTTTACTTTTAGTAGCTAGCCTATAACCTCCTTAATAAAAAAAAGGAGAAGCTTTTCTTCTATAATAGTATTGCTATTATAGTACTGCTTCTTTTTATAAAAGGCCTAAGAGGAAGAGGCGCGCATTAGCTAGTATACTACTCTATAAAGCACCTACTTACCTACCTTAAACTCCTTTTACTTTGGCTTATAATTTAGAGATATATTTTTAGGCCTTTTGGCATATATAAGAGCAAGAATACTCTACGCGTTAGTATATAGTTTAGTATTATTCACAACGTTAATCTCTACGCGACTAATATTAATTAACACTATTTTTAAAATAGGACGCTGCTAGAGAAGCGGCGCCATAGAGGGGGTTTCTATTTTTTAAATATACGCAGATATAGACTAGGGAGAAGAGGTAGAGAAAGTAGACCTACTTACTAGCCGCTTAGCAACTGGATAAGTAACCTTACTACATAGAGTAAATATATAGGAGCATGGCTAGCCTAATGGGCCAATAGTACGCGCGTATTAGCGGCTTAATTAGGGGGGGTAAGATATTTAAAGATATTCACAACTTAGCTATAGGCTTGGCCGTAAATATTCGCGGATATTAATAGGGGTTATATATATTACGTATAGCTCAGCGACTTATTAGGCGCTTAGCTAAGCAGTTAACACCAATAGTATATCCATAGTTTAATTTATATAGCTAAATTAGCAGCTAAGTTAGATTTTATAGGCAAAGAGGCCCGTGCACCTAGCGTATATAGATATTACCCTATATCTACAGTCGACCTATAATCGCTAGCAACGCCGCGCTCTTAATACCTATTAAGCGCTATACATAGAGCTAGTTAAGAGCTCTCTGCTTATACTAGAATAGTAAAAATTAGCTATAGGTTAATAAAGATATTTATATTTTAAGTTGGGCGCCGCTATTATATAAGTACCCTACTAAGCTTATACTGTATTAAAATAAGCCCTTAAGGGGCTATAGACAAAGGCTTTAATAGAAGACTTAATATTTTAGAGATATATACTATTTAATAGCTTTTCTACCTGCTTAAAGCTATTTACAAAGCTAATCTAGTAAGCACTATATCTACTCCTGCTATAGATTAACCTACTATATAGCCGCTTCCTTACTAACCCTTTAGGCCTATATAACCTACTTAATCTCCTTAATAACCTTAAGCTATAGGGAGTACTATTAAAGCTTGCTTTACTAGCTAGCCTACTATCTACTACCCTATTTAGAATTTAGTGCTACTATAAAAGGATTACCTCTAAGCCCCTTAGTTTACTTATACTAAAGGGCCTATATAGACTTTATTATACAGCATATATAATATATAGGCGGCTGCTTAGGCTAGAGCTTAAGCTTAAGCTTAGACTTAGGCCCTTACTATAGCTATAGCGGCACTAGCAAAGGGGAAGCTATAGCGCTTACCTAGGCTAATATATACTAGCTTAATCCTATAATAGATAGAGGCGCTAATAGACATGCTATTAGTAGATATACTATTAGTAGCCATACTAAAGGGACCTTAAGCTAAAAAGTAAGGCTACTAAATATAAGCAATTAAAGCTATAAAGACTATACCTACTAGGACTTAGCTAGACGGTTAATTGATGCCTATAGCTTATATAATCTTTAGTTATTCTTGCGTGCTCTCTAGTTATTTTAGGCATTTATAGTCTTTAGGCAGTTTATAATAGCCAGTATAGCCTAGTAGAGTATTTGTTAGCGACTTAGTCAATCGAGGCACGAGCACGACAAGAGGGACGCGCAAGCCTGTACAATTGGTAGTCTATAAACAAGGATCCAAAGCTAGAGAAAGGAAAGGAGAAGAATAGCAGCGCCATGCGAAGTTTTATGCGGTCCTCTAGTCATGTAAGCTTATGTAACTCGGCGTCTACCATAATGTCTACCACAATCCACCGTTTTCCACTAGCGCCGTAATATTACCCCCCCCTTCGTAAAAGCCTGTCCTTAGGCTTTATATGTCCGTATTATAACTATAGGGTATTCTTGTCTTTATGCTTAATAGGCAGCCTATCGTCTTTGCTATACTAGCACTCCATCTACTTATTAAGGTACTTTAGGGGTCTGGGTTTGTTAGGGTATTGGTTATAGAAATCTTTAAGCTTCTAGGGGCAGCCTATAAAGTTCTAGGTAGGGTACTAGGTTGGGTCTAGATTATAGCCCCTCCATTAGATATAGTATTTTAGTGTTCCCCGTACTAGTTTACTAGCTAGTATTTCGTTAACTTCCTATTTATTATTACCATTAACTTAAATTAGTAGGGCAGGCTTATTCTTTTGTCTAGGTAATAGGTTATTTATAGCTTTCTATAGCTTATCCAGCAAGAATTTAGGGTGGACTTTAATTAAGTCTGGGAGCTTAACCTTGTACGAGTTGCCTACTTTGTTAAGGATTTTATACGGTCCTGCCATCTTATAGTCTAGCTTGCGGCTAGGCCGTTGTGTTTTTTAGTTCTTTGTTATAACCTAGACCATATCGCCTACGGTAAAGTTAGGCTTGCGTCTATGCTTATTTGCTTACTATTTTATTAATTCCTAGGCTTTTTCTAGGTTTATATAGGCTACTTTCTAGGCTTCTTCTAAGCGTTTAGCATACTACTGGGCTTCCTTATAAGATAGTTTTTCGCGTATAGTCCGTGGTCCTTCTGGTCTTTCCCAGTTAAAGCTTATATAGGGTAAATACTCCATTTCTAGCTAAATAGGTGCAAATCCCGTAGAGTTATGGGGTAGGGTCGCCTGGGTATAGTCTATTAGGGTAGTAGTTCGCCTTAGTTGTCTTAAAAATAGTTAACAAAGGGCCGGAGCCTCTGGTCTAAGTATTAATTTATAATTTCCGTCTAACTATCTGTTTGGAGGTGGTACGCTATAGAAAGCTTTAGTTTAATACCTAGGATCTAGGTAAGCTTGTTCCAAAAAGCTAATATAAATTGCGGCCTGTAATTAGATATAATAGTCTCTAGTAGTCTATAGATTTAGTATATATAGTAGATATATAGTCGGGCCACTTCTTTGGTATTAATATCTTTATAATAAGGGATTAAGAACGGGCACTTACTAAAGCGGTTAACTAGAATCATAACCGCATCGTATCCGTTATGGTCTGTAGGTAGCTTATGGAAGTCTATAGAGATATACTACTAGGGGCGTTCTAGTATTGGGAGTGGCTTTAATAGTCCTAGGGTCTTATCTTGTGGAATTATAGACCTATGGCAGTTGTTATAGTTCCGTATATAGTGGTTAATATCTATAACCATTCTAGGCTAGTAATAGCGGTTGCCAATAATCCTATCGGTCTTATTTTTTCTGGGGTGGGCCGTAGAGACCTAGGCATATGCCTTAGTAATAAGCCAGGTCCGTAAGTTCTATTTCTCTACTACTACTAGCCGTTCCTAGTGCTTAAGTAATCCGTTTTTAAGGGACTATGGGCTAGTGATATTTTTTACCTTTTTACGGTACTCCTGTAGAGAAGAGGCTGTATAGTTTATCTATAGCAATTCGTTAATAAGGTTAAATCCTAAGGGGTTAATAGGATATATCTTGGCACCTAAGGAGTCTGTACTTAGTTCTGCCTATATCTAGGGGTTAAGGTGCTCTAGTTATAGTAGTACCTGGGTCCGTAATAAGATCTTCACAGCTACCTGGTTACCTAGGTCCTGTTTACGCCTTATAAGAGCATCCACACGGTTTATAGCGCCTATTTTATATATAATTAAGAAGTTAAACTAAGATAGAATATCCGCCTAGCATGCCTACTAGGCTATAAGGGCCTTAGTTGTTATAAAGTATTTTAGGGCCTTATAATCTGAAACTACCTTAATAGGCTTAGGGGTCCCCTCTAGCTATATATACTAGTGCTAAAAGCTAGAGATAATAGCCAGCATTTCTTTATTATAGATGTGGTAGTTTAGCTCAGCATCTATTATAGTCTTTAAATAGTATATAATAGGGTGCTATTCTCTATCTGGTTGCTTCTAGGAAAAAACACTAGCTATTATACTATCTAAGGCATTAGTTTCTAGCATTAAGGGCCGTTCTGGGTTAAAGTGGGCAAGTAGGGGAGCTAATACCAGCCGTTTTTTAAGCTTATTAAAGGCCTGTATATATATAGCGTTAAAGTGGAATAGCTGGCTTTTCCTAGTAAGGCGGTTAAGAGGCCAGGCGATCCTGCTGTAGTTCTTAATAAAGCGTTAGTAGAAGTTATAAAAACTTAAAAATAATTATACCCCCTTTACAGTCCGTAGGGGTGTCCACTAGTTAATTACGGCCTTTTCTCTAGGTTGGCCCTAATTCCGTCCGTACTAATAATAAAACCTAGGTACTTTATACGCCTAATACTAAATTCTAACTTCTTAATATTAGCCTAGAGACCAGCCTCGCGGAGCTGTTATAGGACTTTATAAACATACTCCTTATATTCCAGCTCGTTTTTAGAGTAAATTATAATATTATCTAAGTAGGCCGTATAGAAGTCGTTAAGGTAGTTAAAGAGTATATTGTTTATATACCGCTGGTATATAGCTAGTCCATTAGTTAGTCTAAAAGGGAGTACCTTACATTTATACATTCCGTAATGGGTTTAAAATATAGTAAGCTTCTTAAACCTAGGGTCTATCCTAACTTAGTAGAAGGCCTAGTGGATATTAAGCTTTATAAAGACCCTAGCTCTACTTATTTAGGCAAGAGTCTTATTAAGTAAGGGTAGCAGATAGCGGTCCTTGTGGGTTATATTATTTAGCTTATAGTAGTTAATGCAGAAGCGCAGTTCTCTATTTAGCTTTTTGGTAAAGAGAATAGGTAAGTTAAAAGGGGCTTAGCTAGGCTTAATAAAGCCCTTATTTAGGTTGTTAATAAGGTACTATTTTATAGCCTATAATTTAGCGATAAACTGCGAGTAGAGAGGGCTAAAGCTAAGGGTGGTTCCCTTACCTTAATTAATCTTAATCTTATAGTTGTATGGTTAGTAAGGCGGAAGTATATCTAACACTGCCTTAGAGAATATGTCCTTAAATTTCCAGTGTTAATTAAGCAGTTTTTATTCTACTAGTTCCTTATCTATAAGCTTACTTTCCTATCTACTAAGCTTACTTTTCTTTTCCTTAATTATTTAATTAATTTTATATAGGCTAGTTATAAAGGTAATGGTATTAGGCTGAACCAAGTTCTAGTAGAATCCTACAGCGCTAATACAGTAGATATTAACTGGTGGGAGGTCCGCAGGTTTCTTTATAGACGCTTATTAGGCCATATCTTGCGGTATAGGGTGTATAGTCTTCCTTAGCTTATATTCCATTTTCTATAAGTTATCCTTCCTGTCTATTAGCTTAGTATAGCGTCTAATATCCCTAGTTTTCCTTTAGGACTATATAGGGCCTAGGTTCTCTGTGGGGGCTTAACTAGGTTACTACTAACTTCTTAGGTCTCTAGTGCGGATGGCGTGATATATACAGTCTAGAGGCGGTATAGTATATAGATCTATTAAGGATTAAGACATATATCCTTCTTAAAAGCCTAGTCTCTATATATAGCATCGGCCTAGTAAATAGTATTAATCTAGGGCTATATAAGGTTTTCTATTATAATGCTAATTTCTTTTATAAAGGAAGGAGTTGAGGGTAGGGTTTTAGGCTAGATAAGCCGTCTATTCCGTACGTTAAGCTATAAGCCTAAATAGGCTAGCCATTTTCTCCCTATAATTATATTGTGGCTTCTAAGGTCTATAATAAGAAAGGGGATATTATACTACCTTTATCTGTTAACGCGGAGGTAAATCCGTAAAATAGTTGTAATAGTTGCCCTTATTTGTCCATTGTACCTATAAATAGGAATTAGTTTAGGCAGTTCTTTAAGGGGTATATTTAAAAGGTTAGCTAGCTTTACGGTATACTAGGTGTCTATTAAGGCAAAGGTATTTACTCCAAAGTTAGCTAAAGCAGAGGTTAAAACTTAATATCTATTGCGGAATAAAGTATAAGGGATAGTATAGCTTCTTTTACCAACTAGCCGACCTAGATTAATATATAACATATTAATCCCTTTTAACCCTAGAGAGGAGTCTTTCTCTAGGGTTCCTCATTTTCCAACTCTACCTCTATACTATTCTCCTAGATTAGTAGGACCTTATCCTTTTTTACATTTATTAGGCATTTAGTTATATAGTAACCCTTTTAACCGTATATAAAGCAAGCTCCTTAGTTACTAAGGGCCTGTCTATAGGGGTCGCTATACAAAGGCCAAGTATACGCTAGAGTTACGGCAGGACTAGCTATATAGCTCGCTACTAGGTTAACAGCAGGCAGTACGGTCAGTACTATAGGGGCTGTAGATCTTACTAGGGCATTACGGCCCATTCTTATAGTACTTATATTCTAGTTGGCGGAGCTTTTAGCCTTATACCACTTAGCACATGCCTTAATTTAATAGAGGCCCTAGTTAATAGCTAGGCATTAGTCTATAAGTTCCTTTAGCGTCTATATAGTAGTATAAACCGGTAATATAGCGCGCTGTAGGTCTAGGGTAAGCTTGTTAAAGAGGTCTAGTATTAGATCTTCCTAGGGAATTTAGGCCTGTCTAGCTAGGTATATAAAGCGGGTCTAGAAAACCAAGAAGGTTTCCATTATTTTTATTATTAGGCTTTTATAATTAAGACGGGCATTCTATACCTTAAAGGGATCCTTATAAATAGAAGATAGGTAATTAATTATCTTTTCTTTAGAGAGGAAGAGGTCTGCTAAGTCCTAGGCGTATTACGGATATAGGTATATCTATGCGTTACCGCCAGTGCGGCCGAAGACGTATACTATTTTAGCTTAAGTATTAAGAAAGTGGTCTGTATTAACTTTAAGCTTATTCTATAATTAAAGCTTCCAGTTATTAAATATAGGGTTAGTTTCATCTATAAGCAACAGGGGGTCTACAACCTTTGCGGACTATAATAATGCTAATGCTGTGCGTTAGGCTAGGGCCTTAAGGACTATAGCAAGTCTATTTAATAAGTTAATACTAGATATAGGGGTGTCCCTAGCTTTAAGCAGCTCTTAAAGCCGTTTAATTTTGGCATTGGCTGCTATAAGCTCCTGCTAGGGGTTTAAGACGTTAACTGTTTTACTATTAGAGGTATTTAAGGGTCCTATAGCTGCTTTACCGGCTGCTGTATTTCTTAGCATAGTGGTAGGGGTGTTAGGTAATTTCTAGTGTTTGTTTATTTTCTAGGGGGGGTTCTGGTCTATGCATGTCCTATTCTTAGGGTTTATATTCTGTTTATATTCTTTTGGTTCTGTCCTGTCCTTTTTATAGTCTATAGATATTTTTTAAGTTCCTTCTTAGGAAGAAAGAGTAGAGATGAGCTTTGGATAATATTAGCGACTTAGTTAATTAAGGCACGAGCACAACAAGAGGGACGCGTAAGCCTATATAATTAGTAGTCTATAAACAAGGATCCAAAGCTAGAGAAAGGAAAGGAGAAGAATAGCAGCGCCGTGCAAAGTTTTATGCGGTCCTCTAGTCACGTAAGCTTATATAACTTGGCGTCTACCATAACGTCTACCACAATCCACCGTTTTCCACCAGCGCCGTAATAGTATTAATAGCTAGCTAGGGCCTTCTTCCTCCTACTATAGGTAGGTTTTAACCTTCTATATAAAGGGTAAATAGGCCTTATACTAGAAGACAGGGTAGTTTTATATAGGGCTACTTAAGAATATCTTGTAGAGGACTACTAAGTCCTATAGGATAACCTCCTAAAGGTAAAATAGAAGGTTTATGGCGCCTATAGCCGCAAGGTTATTAATCTAGCTAACCTAAGGGCTAAACTAACCCTTCTAGATATTTAGCTCTAGCTAAATTTTTAACAGTAGTATATTAGGGGGGGTAACGCTTACCCTATAAATCTTAAAGTAGCCTATCTACAGTATATAGCTAGCTATTATCCGTATAAACTCCTATAGTAGTAAGTTTAAGTAGTAGCTAACTATCTACTCCTAGTTCTACCTGCTAGCGTATTTAATTTAGTCCTTACTAACCCCTTTTAGCTCTACTATTTTAGTACTAGCGCTTTATCTAATATAGGGTTTCTTCTATAAGAAGATACTAATATACTAGAACGCCTTAATAACCTACTCCCGCTATAAGTTATATAAAAAGGCTACCTTATAGTCCCTAGCACTGCTCTTAATTAGGCGGATATTATACTATACTAACCGCTTACTAAAGTCTGGGAATAGCTTATTACTAAGGTCCTAGTAATATAGGAGGTAAAAAACTAGCCCATTAAGTATATAGATAAGCGGCTTTTTATTATATAGAGCCCCAATAGTCTTAAGGCAGCTATACTAGTTCTGCTTATTAGCACATATAGTAAATATTAGGGGTATATAGTGCGTAGGGCCTTCGCCCTTAAACTTAGAGGTAAATAGGTCTAAGATCTTAGTAAAGCGCCTATTGCCGCTATAGGCAAGTATATAGTAGCCTAGTAGGATATCTATAAGCGTATAGAGGTAGTATTTTAGCAAGGAGTCTCTGAGGGCCTATAGCTAGCAGCAGATATTCTTAAACTTATCCTCTATATATCTGTTAAGTAGTATATCTCTACCCTTATCCGCAAACTAGTCTTTTTTCTACTACGCATCCCTCTATTATAGAATCTTTAGATACTCCCTAATATTATCCTCCTATAGGGACTAGTAACTGTTTATCCTTATAGCCTTCTATACCTAGTAGAGGTCTATTAGGGCTATAATATAGCCATAAACTAAGCACTAGGAGAGCCGCGTTTTGTTCTAGGGTACATTATTACTAACCTTACAGCTTTTTGCTTTTAGTGGCTGGCCTATAACCTTCTTAATAAAAAAAAGGAGAAGCTTTTCTTCCGTAATGGTATATAAGGGCGCGAAGAGGCTTCGGGGAAGATTTAAAGGAATAATATAAATTCTATCTAAATCTAAGGGTATATAGCTTTTGAAGAGAACAAGACGTTGCGTAAAGAAGAGAAGGGAATAACTAGAGAATCTTATAATTAAATAGTTAGGGGTCTTGGTTGATGCATACGCACATACGCACGCGGACAAACTTTGGTAGAATTTGATTAATCTGGCAGAACTTAGCAGAAGTTGATTAAGCTGGCAGAATTTGGCAGAATTTGGTTAAAGTGTTAAGTTTATCTTGTTAAGTGTTTTACTGAGATATTCCTACTATAACTAGGCTAGTCCCGTTATAGTACCCCCCCTTTGGCCGAAGGTTTAAAATAATTTAATTTAGTTAAGAATTTATAATTTTATTACGTGTCATATTTTCGCGTTAGGTGGTGGTTTTGGCAAGGCAGATCTGACCAATTAGATAACTTTAACTACTGGTTAAAGTTCCTTAATATCTTGCGTGTTATATAATTGCGTTATAAACGTTATAACTTATTTTAAGTTCTTTTTAAATTTAAGTTTCGTGTATTTGTGTTAGGTGGTAGTTGTTTACCTTTATATTGTGTCTATCCAGCCGGAGTAGGCCGTAAAGGATGGTCTTTATGGAATTCTTTTACTAGGGAAGGCGCGTTGGCCTTAATTTAATTATAGGTTTCCTAGGTTTATGTTTTATATCCTTCCCACTTAATAAGAAGTTTAAATTGTTTAGATTATAGTTTCTATTGCATATTATTAATTGAGTTAATAAAGTAAGAACCGTTACTATGATTAACAATTATGGGAGGTGGTAGTGGTACTTTATAAGTTATAGGATTATCTTTTAAAGGTTGTAATAAGCTTATATAAAATATTAGGTATATTTTTATCTTAGTTAGCAGTTTAAGCTTATAGGCGTATAGGCTTAGTTTCTTCTTAATTTAGTATAGGCCCGCAAACTTCTAATTGAGTTTCTTTAAGGGCCGTTAAGTCCATATGTTTTATATATTTAGGTAAGCTATATTACCTTCCTTAAAGTTCTATGTGGGAGCTTATTCTTTATTCGCATGCCATTCCCGTACCATTTAAGCGTATATTAATTCACTTTGTAATAGTTCCGTTAACTGCTTTATTTAATTAGCGAAGTTGTGCGCGTTAATTAACTGGATCTGTTTAATTATAGGTTCTATTATATTGATTTCAGGTTGTGGTTTAAATCCAAGTTAAGGGTTTTATCCGTAGGTTGCGTAGAATAGCGTTACGCCTATTAATACGTTTATTGTATTATTTGCAGTAAACTTAGCTAAAGGCAGCCATTTTTCCCAGTTGTCTTGCAGGTAGGAGTAGTATATTTATAGGTATTGTTCTATAATCGCGTTCACAATTTTGGTTTAACTATCTATCTCCAGATAAAACGCAGTTAAGAGTTGTATTTAAATACTTAATTATTTGCATAGAGCTTGCCAGAAGTCTAAAACGAACTGGCTTCTATAGTTAGATATTATTAAGTTAGGAAGTCTGTGTAGCTTAAAGACATGCTTAACAAAACATTCGGCTACTAATATTGCATTAATTAAGTCTATAGGAATTATATGTCGCATTTTTATAAGGTGGTTAACAACTACTATAATATTTATAAACCTATTACTGCTAGGCAAGTCGACTACAAAGTTAATTAAGATGTCGCGCCATCTTTGTATCGGAATTGGTAGCGGTTAAAGTACTCCTTACTTCTTTATATAAGAGGTCTTTCCACGTACGTATATCCTATATGCTCGAACGTATTTTCGTACATAGTCGTGCATTATAGGCTAGTAGTATACTTGTTAAACAATCTTATAGGTCTTTACACGGCCAGGATGCCCTGCTATAGGGGAGTTGTGTATAAAATTAAGTATCTTAAATTGTAAAGGTTTGGAATTCGGAACTACTATCTTTTGTTAATAGTATAATCAATCGTTTTGAATTTTGTATTTAGCGAGTATAATATCCTTATGCTATTGTTTTCCTGTTTAAATTGCTTTTATTATATCTATTATCTATATGTTATTCTTATATTTGTATTCTATTAGCTTATTAATTTCTATTTCCTATTTATTAACTTCTAATTTATTTCTATTAAGTTCCGCATCTAGGAATATAGGATGTAGCTTTTTAAAATGTTTAGGGGGCAGTAAGATCTATAATTAATTTATAATCCGTTTATCTAAAGCGTTCATAGGTAGGTCCTATAATTATTATATTAATGCGTTAGGCTTCTGATTAAGTTTGCCTAGTTGGTATATAATCTTAAAGTTAAATTATAAGAGGTATTTAGCCTAACGAATTTGGCGCTATGTTAATTGTTTTATAGTTATAAAGTACTACAGGCTCTTATAGTCCGTTAATATGCGTATTAGGAATAATAATCCTTTAAGCTTAGGACGCTATTGTTTAAAGTATCTAATAATTGTAAGTAGTTCCTTATTATATATCTTATAGTTTGATTTAGTAGGGGCGAGTTTTTAAGAGAGAAAGGCTACTGGACGTAGCTTGCCGTTCTTATTGTATTGCGATAACACTCCTTCTAGTATATAATCAGACGAATCTGTTTTAACAATATATTTAAGGTTAGGGTTAAAGTGGGCAAGAATTAGAGTAGTTGTAAAATAATACTTTAGGTCGTTAAAAGCTTATTTATATTTGGTAGTTTATTTAAATTTTATATTCTTTCTTATTAGGTTTACTAATGGCTGGGTAATTTCTAAGAAGTGGTTAATAAATTAATAATAGAAGTTTGCGAATCCTAGAAATCCTTAAATATTTTATATATTACTAGGGCTTCCCTAGTTTATAATTGCGGCAACTTTCTTAGGGTCTATTTTAATTCCGTTACGGGATATAATTAAGCCTAAGTATATAACCTTAGATGCGTGGAACTTATATTTCTTAATATTGCATTATAAGCCTGTATCTTATAGGCGTTTAAGAACCATTCTAATATGTTTCCGATGTTTAGAAAGCGAGAACGAGTAGATTAAGATATTATTAATATACACGGTAACAAATATATTAAGGAATTCATGAAGCGTATTATTAATATATTGCTAAAACGTACTGGGACCGTTTTTTACGCTAAACGGTATTACTAGGTATTTAAAGAGTCCCCATTATGTATAAAAAGCTGTGTATTTCTTATCTTCTTTATATATACGGATTTTATTAAAGGCAGCGACTATATTAAGCTTTGTGAAGTACCGTGCCTTTACTAAATAGTTAAGCGTTTCTTAAATTAGGGGAATTGGATATTGGTTTTAAATTATAATTGCGTTTAGAGCTTAATAATTAATATAAAATCTTAAGCCTCCTTCTAGCTTTTTAACGAATAGTATGGGTAAGATAAATAGAGATTAACTAGGGCGAATAAATCCTTTTTCTAGATACTTGTTAAGGTATTATTGCATTATAAGTAGTTCTTCTTATAATATACCGTATAGCGGACTAAACTTTGGTATTATACCAGGCTTAAGTTCTATCTTAAAATTGTGCTTATTTTGGTGTGGGGCTAGTTGGTCTACAAATCGTTTTTTAAACTTATTAATTAGATTGTGGTACTCTTTAGGTATAAGAGATTAAGAATTAATATACTGTTTTAGTTCTAGTGCTTTTTTAATATCTTCTATGGTTATAGCAAAGATTTCATAATCTCGTCTTTTTGCTAATAAGATAAAGGGTGCGGCCTATATTATACAAATTTTAAGAGGGTTTGACATAATATCTTTATATTCTTTACTGTAATTAGCAGTCGTAGCTTTATCATATTGGTTTAAGGTTTGTGGTAAGGGTAATTTATATCGTTTTAAATTTAAATAGTTATATACATGTTTGTAGGGCAAATGGGTTTTTAAGTAATAACTTTGGCAGTAGGTTATACGGAACTTTAGTGTTTCTTTAACCCAGCTAATTAAAGGGTTGTATTATTTTAGCCATCTATATCCAAGTATTATCTTATATTGCTTTAGGGGTGTTACGAATAGGGAAATATATTTAAGGTGTTCGCCTATTTGTATTTTTATAAGAGCGTAGTATATTAATTTGCTATATATTAAGGGTTTGCCGTTAAAGCCTTATAGGCCTTAGGGCTTATCGAGTTTCTTTAAATTTAGGTGTTGGGTTTTTGTGTAGTTTATATTAATAAAGCCCATGCTAGTGGCTCCGCTATCTATAAGGATTTATACCTCCTTCTATTTTCTAAGTATTTAAATTTCGCCAAGTATATTAAGGGAGTTGTGTTATGTATTAGCACTAGAAAAGCCTAGATATTTATACTCTTCTACTTCTTATCCTAAGGCGCAACTTGGCCCTAGGACGATTCGTTTTCCGAGTTAGCTAAGGGTAAGATGCTTTATAATAACTAGGTATGATTTATGGAATAAGTATAAGTTAAGGAGTAAGTACGGCTTAAAAAACGAGTGCGATTTAAGGAGTGGGTGCGATTTAAAGACTAGGAGGAACTACAGCGGACTTTTTTAAAAGGGTAAGTTTGGCAATTCCTTTAAATATATCCTTTTCTACTATATCTAAAGCATTCTCTATTTGCGGCTTAAGTTCTTTGTTTATTGGTTCCTAAGGGTGCGTAGGATTAAGTGGCGTTGAGGTCTATAGGGTCGTGCGTAGGTTTTGGAAAAGGGTCGCGCTTTAGGGTATATATTAGTTTTGTGGAGCTTTAAACACAAGGTGTAGTTAGCTTTAGAGAATAAGTCTATTTATTATATTAAAGGTCCTTATTAATTTATTAACACATTATAGCAAATTTAGGTAGGTTCTTTAGTAGTTCCCTACCTACTAACTATGCTCTGATTTTATCCAAAATAGCTTATTAAAAAGTAGCAACTTTAGCGGCTTTATTCCAATCTAGTTCGTTAATAAGGCCTAAAAATTCTAAAAAGAAGCTTGTAAAGTCTCGGTTCCGTTATTATAGATTTTTAAGTTTAGTAACAGCGGTGTGTTCGCGGCTAGCGTTATTGTATGTTCGTTCTAGTAGAGAGACAAAGGTTTCAAAATTAATAAAGGTGCCGTTATGGAAGAACAGGTCTATAGTTCGTGCAGTATCTTTACTTAAATAAGATATTCTATAGCTAACCTTGCTAGCTTTGGTAGGGTATTAGTTATAGTTTATTAAAAGTTTAAGACGGAGCTTAGTTATAAAGGAACGTAAGTCGTTTTAATTTCTATTAAATATTAAAGGGTTAGAAAGCTTTTCTGATTTTATAGTAGGTACTAGGTTTGTTATAGGTATAGGTTAAGCTACCATTACTAGTTTAGGGTTTGTATTTAACGGGCCAGGTTCGGATATAGTTATGTTAATTTTATTTGCAGGTGGTGTTGGGTCTCTAATATAAATACTTAGACGTTATGGAGTTCTTTATAAAGTGCTTTTATTAATTGCTAATGCTGGGCTTTTAGTACAGCCCGCTGCTGAGCTAAGGCATCTATAAAGGACTGTTACATTATGGTTAACTGTTCCCTGACTAGGAATATGATACTTATGGTTATTAAAGAGGATTTGGGTTTATTTGCTATTTTAATAGTAGTTATTTTTTAACGCAATGTAATGTAAGGGTGCGAAGAGGCTTTGGGGAAGATTTAAAGGAATAATATAAATTCTATCTAAATCTAAGGGTATATAGCTTTTGAAGAGAATAAGACGTTGCGTAAAGAAGAGAAGGGAATAACCAGAGAATCTTGTAATTAAATAGTCAGGGGTCTTGGTCGATGCGTGCGCACGTGCGCACGCGGACGGACTTCGGTAGAATTCGATTGATCTGGCAGAACTTGGCAGAAGTCGATTAAGCTGGCAGAATTCGGCAGAATTCGGTTAAAGCGTCAAGTTTATCTTGTCGAGTGTTTTACCGAGACATTCCTACTGTAACTAGGCTAGTCCCGTTACAGTAGGTTAACGCTATAATGGCTATTATTTTGTTAATAGAAAAAAAAGGAAAATAAGGGTTGTTTAATGGGGTGTTATACGTTAAAGGTAGGTAGGGTTTTCGGTTTTATAGGATCTCGTAGGTTTGCTATTAAAAGGTAGGCAATTTAAGATATAGTTAACGCGTTTTGGACGTTGACTTAGAACCCTAGGTTTAGTAACACTTTTAACTTAAAGTACTTAACTAAATCTTCATAAATATAGTTATTCTGCGTAATAGACGCAACTTAGTATCTCCTAGTATCTAGTAATACTTCTATTACTAGTTTTCCGTAAGTCTAAAGTAATATAGTATCGCTGGGATCCATTCTATATAAGCGTATATAGCACCCCTACACGAGACTGTCTTATCGGGAAAATATTCGCAGGATAAGATTTAAGTAGACTTTAATTTTCGCGTTTCGCGTAATTAACATACAATTTAATTAACTTGACACGTAATTGACCAACTTAACACACAATTAACTAACTTAACACGCAATTTAACCAACTTAATATATAATTAACCAACTTAACACGTAATTCAACTAACTTAATATACAATTAACTAACTTAATATACAATTAACTAACTTAATACGCAATTTAACTAACTTAATATACAATTAACTAACTTAACACGCAATTTAACTAACTTAATATGCAATTAACTAACTTAATACGCAATTTAACCAACTTAATATATAATTAACTAACTTAATACGCAATTTAACTAACTTAATATGTAATTAACTAACTTAATATATAATTTAACTAACTTAACATGTAATTAATTAACTTAATAACTTTAAAAGCTAACTATATATTTCTTAACACGCAATTAACCTACTTAGCAACTTTAAAAGTTAAATAATATGCAGTTAACCTACTTAACAACTTTAAAAGCTAACTATATATTCTTTAACACGCAGTTAACCTACTTAGCAACTTTAAAAGGTAACTATATATTTCTTAATATGCAATTAAGGTAAAGTTATATGCTATATATTTAACTATTATATATTATCTAATATAATCTTATACAATC
>Ga0307507_10002802_pt1 | contig 35440 bp, 28 predicted proteins | sample 7_EM_MG_FD_207223 | JGI IMG/M metagenome (GOLD analysis project Ga0307507, IMG submission 207223) | Populus trichocarpa ectomycorrhiza microbial communities from riparian zone in the Pacific Northwest, United States - 7_EM | ecosystem: Host-associated > Plants > Roots > Unclassified | place...
AAGGGAGAGGGAAAGGAAAGTGACTGGAATTTCGGGGTAGTATTACAAGTACTATGCAGTACGATACTGTACTGCACTATACATAATCTTCAACGGATATGGTTATTCTAACAAGTAGCAACCAAGCTGGAAGTGCAAGTAAAGAAGGGCAATCCGATTGATTGAATGATTGATTCCTACTTGCCTTGGCTTTACTTTCTACATTACCTGAGCCAAATTGCCACTACCGGTCTTAGAGCGCTATCGTGCCCACTTGACCTCTTTCCCTCTCCTTGTCGGGAGCTCTCATACGGTAATAGGTTCTTCAAGTTTATTGATTGAGTGATCAAGTCCTCCCAGTTGCATGCATCATGCAAATTTCCCACGCCATCCCACCCCTCCAAATCGGAACTGGATTAATTATGCATGCAACTCGGCGCCTCGACTTTTGTCATGCCTTTCTTATTTAAGCGAAAGCGGAACAAGGAGTTGCAGTGCGGCAACATCTCAATGCCTCGCTCTCGCTCGATCGAAGAGAGGCAAGGCAGGTGGTCAAGCAAGCAAGCAGGCAAGCAGGCAGGCAAGGGAGATAGAAAAAAAGGAGGGGTGAGAGTGACAAATGGGGAAGAAAGGGCGAAAAAGAAACCTGTGCGAAGAAAAGAAAACAAAAAAAAGGGAGCTCTCCAGTGCCGGTGCCGGTACCGGTAGTACAATGCCCATATGCTACTTGTCGGTACTCTAGTGCTATACAGTATAGCATTCAAACACACCTACAATTATCAGCGTTTAAAGTAAAACAGTTGGAATAAAATAAATTCAATAAGATAAAATATAGAGAGAAAAATAAAAAGTTATATTTATATTTGTATACTGTACTAGTACAATGCTATGTACGTACTTGTACGTAGATTGAGGGAAGAGGCTGTAACATCAGCCATCCATTCACTGGTTACAAGCTATTTTCATCAACCGTTTCTAGCTTGTGTCGGAAAGAGTGTGAGAAAGGAGCAAGGAAATAAAAATGAAATAAGAGCTCCACGAAGGTTTCAGGATTGAACAAAAAGCTTTCTCGCTCCCGGCCTAAAGTTTATACTGCTGAAGGGCTTTAAACCAGCGAGTATCAAATCGTGCAAGATAAAGTAACTCAAGCACCCGTTTAGCATTATATCAGCGAAGGGGTCCCAAAGGTAAATTCTCCTCCCCAGCCCTTCCCTTTTTCACCCTCTCCCTCTCGCCCCATCATTCAACTACGGTAACCTATGACATTATTCTCCTTGTTGGGGGTGGATGGGGAAGGGGCTGGTGGTGGTGGTGGTGGTGGTGGAGACAGATGTGGAGGTGGAGGCGTTCCGCATCTCTTGCTTCGCCAAACAAAAAACAAATTCTATCATACCCATAGAGATCGTCTCGGGTAGGGCTGTCACCAACTGAAACTTTCCCATCCTCAACAACGACCCCCTTACAATCCCGATATAGTAACGCAGCTCAAACCCATCCCATCCCATCCCATCGCAACCCAGCGGCCCATCCCCCCATCCCTCCATCTCCCCCATCAACCTCTAACGTTCTAAAAAAAGGAAACAAATATATTGCAATCTGTACCGTTACCGTATGGTACCGTTGGGTCAAGCTTGCCCGAGGGGATGCAGCGCCAATTGCTTGTATCATGCCGAACTTGGCAAAGACTGGAACGGGAACGGCGGGAAATAAAAGAAAGAAAAGGGTTACCGTTCGGGCAATCTGCTGCAAGTGTGCCTTTGGGAAACCTAAATTTCCACCTTTAAACCCGACCACCACCCCTTGTGTTCCGCAGGACGTCTGAAGAATAAATACACCCAACCCAACCCAGTCATGCATAGCGCAGCGTTTATCCATTCAGAAGTCCAAGTTATGTGTACTGTACCGTATAGATGGGGAAAGTGGTGCTCGAGGACTATTTGCGTTGTGTTCAACAAGGGAAGGACAGTACGTGTATGGTACAGCACCGTACCGGTAGTTGTGCCTCGAGTACACCCTTACCTCTCAGGAAAAGGGAGAAGAACTAGTCAAGTTAGCCAGTTTTGCTCGAATACCGGAACTGGCTAACTTACCCGCCCCAAGTTATCGACATCATCATAATATACATACGGTAGTGTCTTCATTGATTGAGTACATAAAAAATAAAAAATTTAAAAATCCAACCAGCAACTGTACTGTACAGCATCGTACAACAGCTACATAATCATCCTGCATCTCATGCAATATCATCAGATTTACTGTACCTTCAAGGAAAGGACAAGGAGGTGACAAAAAAAGTATTCCATGACACTGGCTAACTCTAACCAAGGTATTTGCGATACGGTAACTAAAACATCTGCACCGCCAACAAGAACAAACCCTATTCTTCTCACCTAAATAAAAATCCTCTAAAAGAGACCGCATAACGCTGTAATACTGTAGTCGTGAGGAAGAAAAAACAAAGTAGAAAAAGAAAAAAAGCCGCGGTGATTGCCAAGCGCTTCCCTATTCTCCCCTTACTTTACCTACCTTACACCGCTCTAAGGAAAGCAAGCAAATAAGCGAGATTATCGGCGCAGATTTGAGTTTCACCTTAACGCGCTGGAAGCAAATAGAACACTAGTGGAGCGGATGTGTAGTCTATTTGTTTGTTTGTTTGTTCTTTTGTTTGCTTGTTTGAAACATGGGAACAAGCGTGTGGGTAGCGGAAATTATGCAGGTGTCTATTGGAAGTAGGGGAATAGAGTCATCGTAAAGCATTACTGCAGCGAAGGAGGAGGTCTGACAATAGCTACTAGTATAGTAGGTTAGGATAGGTTAGGGCAGGCAATTTGCTGGTGTGGGAGTAAGTTACCGTGGCCTAGTTAATGCACTAATATGCCGAGAGGCTCCTTTTTGTTTTTAATTTTAATTTTAATATTTTTGGTTCGGGGATTATTATCGGAGGCTTTATTATCATATGGCACAACGCGGAGGGTACAGTACGGCAGCCCATGCCAAAAAGTGGACCCCGTACTGTAGGGTCGCGCGCATGCATAGGGAGGGGGCTGGCATGCAACTAGCAGGTACCGTACGAGTACTCGTGATGTCGAAGCGTTTTTGGAGAGTACTGCTATTGCATACTGCCAAAATTTGGCCCTCTTCTTGGATCTGGGCGGTATACAATAGCAGTCCTTTTCAAAAACGCTTCGGCACTACGGATAATGTGAAGAAGGTTCGGATCGTAAAGGAAGTGAAAGTGCTGGATTGTGGGTGTCAAGAATCACGGTCCAAGCATTCTTCGACGCCTATCTGTCAGCTAGTGAACCATAGCTATGCGGATGACAAATGGGCTCTAATTCACAAAAGAGCTAGAGGCTAAAAAGCCATTGATCTCAGATGGGTGGTCGATGGGGGCGTGGTTTCGCTCCGGGGGTATCTGCTAGGCACCACCCCGCTTCAGTCCTTTTTTGATCGGTCGATTGTTTATAGAGGGCATGCCTTAGCTATTTAAATGTTAATTACAACTGAAAAAGGGCGTTGATGTTACCTAGCTATAGGTTTGTGCATTCTTTGTTTTTGTTTAAAAAAGGGTAGATTCACAGATTTGGGCGGGGGTTTGCAGGAGGAACTATATCGATGCCCTGGATCATTTCCTCTTGCTTCGAGAGCATGGGTGAAGAGAATTGTGTCTTGTATCGAGTAAGAGCGCAGTCACGAGTCTCAGGCCTGGTGAGATTTCGGATGAACTATGCTTGCTTCCGGCACTACCGGATTGAATTATTCCGGTGCTCTTATATGTTCAAGGGAGCGGTTCGATATCCGGAATCCATGAGGTGGCCGCTTTCCTTCCTTGCCCCTGGGCATGCCGTTGCACAAATCCGTTGCTTGGGTGACCAGCAATGCTACCAAAGGTAAGACTTGGGAACTGTAACCCATACCCTACCGGTTTGCCAATCGATGATTCGCTTCAATTTTTTTGGCCCTCTTTGCGCTGGATATGCGGCTGACAAGTCGACTCATTGAGACGCTTACCCCACGAAGTTCGGTAGTTCTGATCGCTAATTTCCTTTCTTCTGCTTTATATCAAAGGTGACTTGCGCAATTGATCAAGGAATCTCCGGTTGGTTATGGCTGCCATTATGACTTGGCTTACACCCGCGTGTCTAAGTGGTGGGTGGGTACTGTAAAGGTTCTCCAAAGGCGGGGGAAGAGAAAGTATCATTATCCAGGTCTCATGGTCTAGTAGTCGGAGATGTAGTATGTGGGTTATTGGGAGGAGGGAAATAAAGTATCGTAAGGATTATTGTATCTCTGTCCGGAAAGGGCTGCCGGTAGTCAGGTGGCCGGTAGAAATCGTCCCAATCGATGGGTGCTCTGGCGGGGAGGCTAAAACCCGGATAAATACCTAAAAGTTTGTTATCCTTCCAGAGGTATACTAGTACTGGTACTCGAATATGGGAGAACGGGGGTTAGTTATATAGGGATTGTCTTAGGAAACTTTGTGAATAAACTTAGAGACAGAATCAGTGAGGGGTTACCGACGGTCTGATATGGGTTGGAAGTCTGATGTGACAGCGGGATAAGCAATAAAAGAAGGCTTCACCCCACGAAGAGATTCTTGAACGGAAAAGCTGTTCCTCTCACGTTTGTGCGGAAGCACCCACCACATCGCATCTGCACCTTGGCGTGTGGCGTGAAACTTGCTCACCCTCACCGCCCATCCTTGAGCAATGAGCATCAATCACCTTGTCTGGTTCCCGAGTTGACTGGTCCGAAAGAGACATTCCGAATGTCCCGTTAGCTTTGAACGGGATGGATGGGAGGCAACCCAAGGTGGAGAACAAGCAAAAAGTTGTTGGAGGGAGGGCCGCTGCCTGACCACTTTATAACCAGCACGGGATAAGGCTGAAGAGGGGGATGCACGAAAGAACGACCGAAAGGGTGGAAACTGGCTCTATCTAACGCAACCACATTCCATCGACCGAGTCCTTCTTTATCGGGACTCAATCCACGATTTATCGAGACTGTTCACTTTTTTTTTTTTGCAGTACTGTATTGCGGCATAAGTGGAGGTGTCTGTTTGATTATCGGGATCCCGGAAAAAATTGAACGAGCGACAGGGTCTTGCGGGGGGCGGGAACAAACGAGCCAAGTACTGGGACAGATCATCGAGGGGTGCTGTACTCGTGCACTGCTGAGCAGCACAGCGCAGTATACTATCAGAAGCAACTGTACCGCAACGAGCAATCGCACGTTTACCAGAACAAAGCAAGGACAGAGGATCACAGTAAAGGGTGGGAATCCGGATTGCCATCTCTTAAAATCGCCTGACTAAGAGGTTTCTGCTCTTAGCGTTTACATTCGCCGTCGAAGGGTTTCTGTTTTACTGCTGTTCATATTAAACACGGACTCGTGCTCTAAGTTGGTCATTATCGGGAACCTCGGTAGCGTAGGCCTGAAATCTACATAATATCCCATCTTGGGAGACTCTGAAGGCTTCGAAGATATTTGTTTTTGAATATAGTGGCCGAATTGGCTAAGGTACGCAGGATAGTTGAGGACAACACAGCCAATAGATAATTTTAAGCCTCCTCCCCCGAGGCTTCCCTTACAGTTTCTATCCTATCAATTCTTTCATCTCGCAAAGGAACTGTCCACCTACCCCTCACACAGATCCGAGTCAGCAAGTCAGATACCCACGCGGTCAGGACACCACAACGCCATTACTTTTATCTACTTGAGTACCTATCATCTTGTCACCTTGCTCTTTGTTTGGCCTACCTTACTTTTTTGGCATAAGGTCGTTGTTGTTCTCTTCGAACCCGGAGAAAAGAAAGCCCTGTCACGCCGGCTTCTTTGATTCATTCCTCCTGGTCATAATAGCTGGGGCTAAGTGAGCACTTACATTCCAAATGCCGATCCTAAATGGTGTAAAATTTTCATGGTATGTGGCTCCCCTATTCTTGTTCCCCTACATCTTCTGCAGCCCCCCCCCCTTTGCTTTTTCCTTTCGTTCACGGCCGAATGTCCGACGAGAGAATTATGTCTAACTGCTGGGCACGACAGCGAACCTTGTATGAGAGGCCACCGTTCCTCAAAATGTAATCACACCGATCGAATCCTCGTAAAGGTCCGTAAACCAGGAAGGCCGTTGAGTAGCTGTCCTCACACGCTGTCTTCGTCCTCCCCTGGGACCTTTGTTCATTCGTCACCTGGCGCCATTTCGAACGGAGGGGGTACTACAACTAAGATGAACACCTATGGGGAAGCGCATAGGGGAAACGGTTGTAACTGTGAGGTCACATCGGTAGCAATTCCTAAACGTACGCAAGACCTTGCACTTCTATTCTTGCTCCGAAGAAACACTTACGGGTGGTTTTGGACCGGGTTCTGACATCTGTGGCCTCTCTAGTTACCTCGTGTGTGTGTGGAATTTCTAGTCCCACCCCCAAATCACATGCATCATGCGAAATATCAAAATCATCCTCATGCGCTGAAGCAAACCCCGTGCCTTCACCAGTGTTATCACAAGGCAGCTCGATGTTCTCTATGAACAAGGTCGCAGGGTCACGCCATCGAGTTCAGAGGAAAAGCATCGCTGGGGCTGATGGAAGTCTGGCAAGGAGAGCGAGTTTGATTGGGGATGATGCTACAATGGAACTTTTGCTGAATGCACAACAAGCAGCGGGAAGCCCGGATGTTAGGGTGGAGAAGGGATCGAAGTACGGTGTGATTGAGACAAATATGATGGGGGTCAAAACCGGTGGTGATGGGCGATCGAGAAATACGAATGGGGTCTCTTGTGCCGGCGGAGCTGAGAACGGATTTTCTTTAGCACATCCTGAGGTTTCCATCCAAGGCCGAGAATTCCCAGTTGCTGTTGATCCTACATATTCACCCTCAAACGGGGCCCCTACACCAAAGCTCGATATGGGTAATGGCATGATGCCTGTCGATGGCTGGAATTCGGCTCTTGATCTCCCGTTTTTTGGGGAGGCACCTCCGACACATGCTCCGCCCATGGCCAAGCCTGGCGGTGGATGCTGCAGTAGTGGCCGTCTGGTATCACAAACACCACAAACCAATATCGGTCAACGCCCATCTACCATTCCAAAGCCTGTGGCCTCTTGCTGTAACGGGGGAGGGAGCCATGGTGGTAATTTTGTCGCTAAACCAGAATTATCACGGATGCCCATTCTTAACCCCGAATTTTTTGCTCCACCGCAGTACAATCCTACCTATAGCACTACTAGTCCTCTTGAAGGATCGCTGCCGCGGCCCACTGAGCCCTCGACTGTAACTCTCACTGCCCGGGAATTTGCTTGGGTGCAGTATTTAAGAGCTACGGGGTTTTCTTCGCCACCTCCTCCATTAGGAGCCGGATTCTTTCCAGACCTCGAGACGATGAGCGGGGGCGAAGAAAATAGGCAATCGACAGAATGTAACTGTGGGCCTGACTGCAACTGCCTAGGCTGTATTAGCCACCCGTATAACCCCCGTACTGTTGAGTATGTGAAGGGGCTTCGTAGTTTTGCGCTCGACGATCAGCCAGCAAGCCCTTTTCACTCACAGTCGAATTCACCTACACTCCCTTCACCTCATCTTAGCGGATCAGTGAACGGAGTGGGAGAAGCCGGAAACTCTACTGCTTCGGCTCATAGACATAGTGCGACCACCAAGGCGAATATCAACCTAATTATTCAGACCCCTCCACCCCCGCCATCACCGGACCGGGAGAGCTCTGCTGGGGCCTCTGAGAATGGGGTTTCACCTAGTGCCTTTGTGTTAGTGGACTATCAGATTGGACCGTGCTCTGAAGCTGAGACTGAATGTAAATGCGGGGATGGATGTATCTGTCTCAGCTGTTTATCCCATGGCAAAAACCACGAAGTGGAAATGGCCAGGAGCGCTCGGTGGGACGCTAGTGGCCTCGGTGGTGCTGGAGCAAGTCCCAATTGGTGGGGTTTCGGGAGCAGCGGTTCTGTTGAAGCAAATCCATGGAATTCCGTTTAGACTTTTTTTCATTTTTTTAACGATAGGTGTTTATATTATATTTGATTATTTAGGCGGGGCGTCTCATATGGCTGTCTTTATCCTTCACGCGGCGTTTTGGGGGTCTAAGCGGGAAAATTGGATAGATATGGGACGGTGGGGTAATTTACGTTTCCTCCTCATATTCTCATTTTCCCCTAAGTGTTTACTGTTTCCCTCGGGCTGGCTTCTGGTGTCGGCACGTGTACTATCTCTCCTACCTATTCTCGTCGACAGTCTCTGTGCTGAGGCTTTACTTGTTTTTCTGGGAATGAGTAAAGGTTCTTTTTGGGTATCTCCCATTTTACAAGTATGTGGCTTGAGCTATCTCTCTCCATTGGATTTATGGATACAGTTGGATGATTGCAGGTTGCACCAAAACGGTAGTAAGTATGGTTGTATTGGTATTATGATATCGTAATGCACTCATACTGCCTTCGGAGCAAAACAGCTGAGGGTCCTGCATTGTGACGTCGGTCGGGGCCCCAAAGGCCCTGGGGCCAACTCCGGCCAGCCGCCATGTGACAAACCACGTTTTACCCCACAGATTTGCTGACCTTCCCCACATCGAGCTACTGCCCTTACAATCGCACCCTACCAGCGACTATTTTCCACCCGCTGGTGCTGAACAAATACCCCATGCTGTAAACGCATCTATCATATCATTAACACACACGCATTCCACACAAACCCGAATAATGTCAATCCTAATAATCAACCCAAACTCCAGCGTCTCAATGACCAAGGCGCTCGAGCCAACCATTGAAAACCTCAACCTCCCATTCCTAACATACGCCTACTTCACTGCGCCGCCCCCTTCCCCACCGTCAATCGACGATGCCGAGGATTCCCAGAGAAGCGCAGACGTCTGTTTCCCGCTGCTCTCCGAGCGATTGGCTTCCTACGACGCCTTCGTCGTAGCGTGCTACAGCGACCACCCACTCGTTCCGCTGCTGCAAATGCACACCGGTAAGCCCGTCATCGGGATTTTCCAGGCCAGCGTGACGCACGCTTTACACGTTCTTCCGCAGGGGAAGAAGTTCGGGATCGTTACCACGGGGAAGGTTTGGGAGGGGTTGTTGACGGACGGGGTACGCGGGTTCTTGGGTGGTGGGGAACGGTTCGCGGGCGTGCAGAGTACTGGGCTTACCGCGGGGGAACTGCACTCTGTGCCTGAGAAAGAGTTGAAGCGGAGGATGGAGCATGCCACAGAGAAACTGTTGGAGAGTGGGGATGTTGGGGTTGTTTGCCTGGGGTGTGCAGGGTTGGTCGGGTTGGAAGGGGTGGTCAGAGGGGTCGCAGACAGGCTGGGCGTTGAAGTTAGAGTTGTGGATGGGGTTGTTGCCGGCGTGGTGGTTGTCGGGGGGCTGATAAGGCGTAAATATTGAGATTCTTCGGTTCTTTTTGCGGGTAGCTTTTTGTGAACTTTTTGATTGTGGTGTTTGCTTGGGGGTTTAATTAAAAGTACAGTCCACAAAACCCGAAAATAGAACAAAATGAGAAAACGAACTCCCGCCTGCTTTAGATAAATTATGGGCACTCCCATTACCCATCTGTAGCTGCTCGTCCCATCGTGGTTTCAACCAATATAGATGATTATTTGAAGCAATTAAATCCACAGCAGCTAAACCTAACGTACGGCCTAGCACCCTGCTTATTCGCGGAGACGCCCCACCCAAACCTCCTTCCGCCAAATCCTTTGTTGTAGATGAAAGGCATCTCTCCGTTTAGTTGTTTATCGGGGTTGTCTATATTCTTTGCTTGCTTCGTTCGTTTGTTCGTGCTGCCATAACTACGATTAGCTCTCCTTCCACCGCACTATAAATCTCTGGCCATTGTATGAACACGAGGTGTTAACTTACCAAAGGGTATCCGTAGTAAAAATAAGCTCTTCGGACTATTTCTCGTGTCCGGCTGAGAAAGGGGACTAGTAGGAAAGAATGCTCTTCTTAAATACCTTGTTCCTCTGCCCCTGTAGGGAAATCAAGGACAGAACTAGATTGGAGGGACCTGATGCTGGGCGGCGTAATGGGGCTTTTTTTCTTTTTCTTTTCCGGATGTGATTTGGTGTGTGCTGCGAAGCTCGTTTTTGGGGGGTGCTTGGATGTTGGATGGCTGTGACGTAGTTTGCTGCTTTGGGTAATGCTATTGCGCAGTGGTGGATGGCTCATGGCTGTGGGGGTGGCATGTGTCTGATGGTAGGGTAACTGGACTTGTTGGAAAATGGAGGGAGGCTAAGATCTAAACCTAACCCTGTGAGCATTTCTTCACTTTTATTTTCTTCACCACTGGTGCCGCTCCTCCCTTCGTTTCCTTCACTACCAACATCGTCCTCCTACCCAGCACCAATTGATCGGCTATCCATCCTGAGCAATGGTGCTGGGCAATTGCTTAACAGAAGGTATGACCCATCCTCTGCTTTTCTCGGATTCTCGTCGCTTTTTTCTCTCCTCTACCAATCACAAATGATGATTTCTCGAGTAATGCATAGTTCAACAGAGATTACTAGTCCATGTTGAGACATTAACCATCGTCTTTCGCTCCTATCTGATCGCTTTATTTTCCTTCTTCCAAGTCGCGATATATCTATATGGTTCGGTGGGATTTGGAAGCTAATTCGGTCGTTGTGGGTAGCGGGAGCTGCTTGATGGAAGCTTTTGGGAGTGGAGAACGCCGGACGGATGGCACCGTGGGTATTAGTACTTTACGCTACTACGGGGTGTTTGAAAGATTTAGTACTGGCACCATTAGTGGATGTGGTTAGATCACGACTCTGGATATTGGCTCCGGGGGATGAGACCCAACACGGTACTGGTATCTTTTCTTATTCAGTAGGATGACAGTTGTGATCACCGTTTGTATCGCCACTTTTCATGAAAGTCTTCACCGGTTTCACCGTCTCATCCATCTCATCTCATAAGTCAATCCCATCCTCATTCATACCTGTAGATAAACAAAAACAACAAACCAAGCACTCACTTGCTCCCAGAAACTTAAAAGCTTTCACGCAAAATAAAAGAAACCCGTCCTCCACCTCGCTCGATCCATGATCCCTCCTCCATTTATGGATCTAGAGCTGGATTACTGCCGTGCCCTCCCTACAAGGTCGGTGCCCTGTAACAGGACAAGAATAAACACATAGACATGGCTTCCTCGGTTTGAGTACGTTCCCGCCCATAGTGGGGTACGTAATTATCGACGATACAGTTGCTTCCATTGTATTGGTCCCCGAGAAACGGTGAAGGAATGGAGTGCTGCACGGCGGCGACGCTGTAAGGCTCGGTTTTCGGTTGACCTGAGGGGCGTGTAAGAGGAGGGAGGCAAGGGATTGGGCCGAACTGGGGTTTTGGTTATTTGGTTATTGTAGATACATAGTTGGGTCCGGGGGAAGGTGGGATATCTTGGATGGATACTACATCCCTCCCATATGTTAGTTTCGTGCCCTAGGACCTTCTGATGCTTTCAGCTACAGATATTAGAATTGAGTGAGCTAGAGATATTCTCGTAACCATTCTCCATGGGGAAATTTCTCGCGGAGTGATTCTCTCGAACTTTTTTTTTTCTTTTTGCATGCGCATCTTTGGTACTTCGTTGTCCCACCTTCTGGATATCTAATCATGTGAGCTCACTCGGCGATTTTGTTCGTGCGGGTGTTGAAGTCCCTGTCCATCGCCCATATAACTCCCCCGTATCTTCCGTTCTGTAGTCCTGTTAAATCACTCACATCCGCTCCTTACACCCAACAGTCGTTCTCAAATCTTGAGACCCGTTGTGGACAACTTTCCACCACGACACACCAACCAGATTTTTCGAACAAAGTGTGCTGTTACTAGTGTTCGCTGGCTTACAAGCAAGTCTACAATTTAGGCCGTCACTAACCGGTACTGAATTAACCTTTACATAAGATCATCACCTCTATCGGGGAATCACCAACCCGATTGCACCATTAGCTTTTTATTATTATTATTATTATTTCTATAAAAGGGTTGAGATTTATTTGTTTCATAGAAAAGTAGAGACTAGAGTCATTAAAAGAACAAAAGCAGATGATAATCAAAGACCCCGAAAACGTGTAAGCCGGATTAAACTCGAAGCATACTCTCCGCCATTTCCCCCACCCCCCTCCTTGTTATCGTCCAGATTCGGAATATATCTAAGTTAGTAGTATGCTTGCTAAGAGGATATTTTAAAAATGGCCATTTGAAAAGAAATAATTTCCTTGGTTGTCGGGTATGCTCGCGTGTGTCCTTTTTCTGTCAACAAGGGGGGACTTGTCTCTCACTGTTTGATGATTGTTAGTAATGTGAGAGCGAATGCGGGAATAGGAATAAGAACTTGCAAGCTTATTTCTCTGCAATCGTTTACTCCGGCTTAATACCGTTCTACATCTCTTGCTGGACTCCCGTTGGCTCAACGTCCTCCTTCTCCTCCTCAGGGCCGCCCAATATAAGCTCCGGAATGGGATCTGGAGTGTTATGATAATAGGGAGAGGGGTTGTCATAATCGTCAAAAACCTCCTCCTCCCCCTCTACTTCCTCCTCATATGCCTCATGATCGTAGTCTCCCTCATGCTCGTAGTCCTCAGGAATGAAGTCATCATCGCTCTCATATGCGTACCCAGTGATAGCAAGCTGTCGGGGAGCATTTTGGGCAGAGCCAGCACTACCATTTACGTAGTTAGCGGGGGCGGGAGCGGGGACGGGGGCGGTAGCGGGGGCAGTGGCGCTGCCAGGTACATAACTGGGAACTGGGCCCCCGCTCTGACCAAAGTTGTTGTTTTGGCTACCCGGGGCGTAGCCAGGCTTCTGAAAGTTGGGGTGGTGGCCACCGTTCTGAGCAAAGTTAGCATTGTGAGCGCCGGGAATGAAGCCAGGCTGCTGGAAATTAAAGTTAGGGCCACCGCTCGGGATAAAGTTAGGATTTAGAGCCCCTGGGACGAAGCCAGGCTGCGGGAGATTGAAGTTAGGGCCGTAGTAACCGTGGTTATAGGCACCAGCGCTCTGGTTCCCAGGTTGAGGGACGGGGCCTCGTCCGTAATATCCATTGCCGAACTGATTCCCAGGATAATGTCCGCCAACAAAGTTAGGGAGAGGAACGTTATTGTAATGATTCCAGTTGCTGGGATTGGGGTTGAGCTGGTAGCCACCTCCCTGGTGGGTCCTAAAGTAGTGATCGCTCGCATAGCCCCCATTCGGCTGGGGGATTACAGGAAAAGGCGGTACGGGAGCGTACCTACCACCACCCTGGAATCCAGGATATTCGGGAGCCTTCGAAGAAGGAGTGGCAGTCCCTCCAGTCCCAGGAACATTGGTGGCTCCGCCAGGAGCGTGTAAATCGCTGGGCCCGAGATTGCTGCTATGAACCCCGTGCATCACACCGACGGGCCGGATCTTCGGAGAGTAGGGATTAGCGCCGGTGAGAGGCCCAGTAGCAGAATTGTAAAAGGACTCTTGGCCATAGTGATACGGATAAGTTCTAGGCATAGGCTCAATATCGTCGCCCCAGAGTTGCCCGATCTTGGACCAGTTCTCAAAGTAGACGTCGTTAGGCTTCTTAGTCCCAGCGGGGGGCTGACCCTCGACAATCGACCGGGGGAACGGAATGACTGGTTTAGGATAGCGAGAAGTATCGACCTCGTAATTTGGGACAGGCCCGTGTGCGAGCGCCCTTTTCTTCGCCGTAGCCCTCCCGGTACGAAACATGATATTGTTTCTAAGCTGCTGGATCCGGTGCTCAGTGATTTTAACCCGGAATGCGACCCATTCATCAAAACTGACTAAGATAATCATGCTGGAAGGGAAGGAACTTTGAAGGTTCAATTTGACCTCCTTGAACCTCTCGTATTCCGCAACAAACATATTACGGCTCTCAGACTGGTATACCCGCGGGACCCCAGTATTGACCCTAGGTTGTACGAGAGCAGTTGACTGCAAAGTCAGAGCTGGGCGCCCAAGGCCATGGATCGCGGCATTTCCATTGTTCGCCACCTTGGTATATGGGTGGTAAGAGTAAGTGACGGGACAAAGTTTGGATTCAAAGACGAATGCGGCAGCCGTTGGATCTAGAGAAGCCTGGGGATCTTCGGTAGAAACAGCAGGGACCAGGGCAAGAGCATTGCCTTCGCTATCGCTGTCGCCGTCGGACATTTGGCCTGCCTTCAACTCGTCGCTATCTGTGCCCGACATATCTAAAATAATAATCGAGACCTAGCTATATCCGGATTTAGTACTATTGAGTTCTGCAACCCCAACTATAGTGTCAATGCGAACTAGTCAGTTAGGTTGAATTGATCAAATGGCCAAGCTGACTCCCAAATAAAATTATTAGTAAACCTGATACAGAAAGGTAGAGTTCTAATATTAATAGAATCAATGGGGAATGCACGACAGAAGGGTCATACCTTGTATAAAAGTTGTGTTTATATTCAATTGATAAGGTTGGTAGGAAGTTCCCGCTGAGTTGTGGTGGTTGCGAAGGTGGAGGTGGCGAAGAGAAGGCTGCCTGTCCTTAAATAAAACTCCCCCCAATAGTAATAGTTTCTGTGTTCAAAGGTTTTCGGTTTTACTACTACAGCCCTACTCTTCTGTAACAATGTCATGTGAAAAGACGGCTTTTTTTAGAGCGATATTGAAGAGTAAGGGCCGGTTCTAAGCCCTAATAGGACATTCCCTATATGAGAGGAGAGGCGTCCACCGCCTTTTTCATCAGGAAAGATCCTATACACAATCGTTAGGGAGCTCTACCGAACGCGAACCTTGCGGACCGAAGTAACCATAGTGTTGGAAGTATTACTTCAATGCGATGGCAGGTGCGGATATGTTCGGCCAGTTTCCAGGCCGTTTGGGACATTAGGCTCTAGGGAATGACGGGAGTCACATTGATGGGTATCAATGCTACAGATTGTTATGAGCAAGGCAGTCTCAGGAGTGTCTGTGGACAAGCAAAAAAACAACACACTCTCTCTCTCTCTTTCATCAATCAGTCCCATTACTTTACCCTCCGACCCCCGTCTCTTCCGTGTGACCTCCGACGTAGTACTATAGTTCCATCGGGCGGGTGATACCCCGTGACCCTAAACCTAATATTCCCTACGGCTGTGACAACACATTTGATCCAGAAGTTGATCAGACGTAAGTAGAGGGTAATCACTTTATGTGTAAATTTACAGTATGCTTACCTATTATTCGCCTCGTTCAATTGTTCTGGACTACTGAATACAGGAGAGTCTCAGTAATTTTAGGTTGACTAGGTAAGCTTTAGATATGATAACTCAAATATTGAAATCACAAAGTGCTGCGTACCTTGCAACACGCTGCAAGCATTTCATACCTGCACATATGTGTTTGCTCTGTAGGGCAAGGTCACCCTCAATATGAGTAAGAGCACCTACCCGAATATATTCTGGTAAGAGACCAGGACACAAACACCAACTAAAACCCACCGAGGCACTTTCTTTTGGGCCTTTTCATCCCACCACCTCACCCCCTGCGGAAGTATCTCCTCAGGACCTGATATGATAACAGCAACCCCGTAACTTTAAAAAAAAAAAAAAAAAAAAAAAAAAAAAACAATACCAGTTTCGCAATTTCAATTTTATTTTTTGACATGACTTGCTCCACGAGCCACAGGTTCACCACTGATCCAAATTTAAGCTCACATGAACGAAGTTGACCACAGATCATCATTAAGCCACCAAGCCAACAACTGCAATCGCCGTTGCAGCACCGGTCAATCCGGCCCGGATCATGCTCCTCCATTTCCATTCTTCAAAATCCTCCCTTACCTTCTTCTCCTCAACCACGTTCACCCCCAGTTTTCTTCGTTCAGTCGTTTCGACACTTTCTGCTGCTCCCAGAAGACTCTTTTGAACAGCATTCATGAAGGATTTGGTGTATGGTACAACAAGTGCAACCAAAAGTGCCGATGCACCGTAGAGGGCCCATTCGTCACCGAGTGGGTAGTCTACCGAGGTTGACGGGAAGAACGAGCCCGAGGCAAAGGTCGTGGTGGCTACCCCGGCATGCTTTGGTGGGTAATAAAAGAGGTAATATGCTGCATACGCAAATGATGAAGAGGACGCGATTATGGTAGCCAATGTCAGGGTGTGAGAAGCATGATGGATGTGCTTGAATGCCTTCACGAGCTTTTCAGCTGGTGCGTTGGAGGCAAGGAGTGAGGGAATGGTGTGTCGGGAGTGAGTATAATAAAACCCTTTTCTCTATTAGAACTGATTCCAAAATTTTAATGTGGGATGCTAGCGGGTTAAATTACTGCCACTTACCCGTAAGAGCCCCAGAGCCGACCGTACCAACAATTTTTGCAAGTCGAACGGCGGGAGGAAGAAAAGTGCCAGAATTAGGATGCGCAGACATTTTCTAATTGATCCTTGATTCGAAATAGCCCTTTGGGGGGTTTTTTTTAGGATGTTGATATGGTTATTGAGGCTTGTGGGTTTGTGTAGGATCGCAAGTTCCAGACAGTTTTATTTGTCGAAGGGTCTCGGTAATTTACGTCATAGTTACGTTGCTGCCCAGGGCGGCCGTCACAGCTTCTGGAAAGGCGACACCCGGGGCGGAGGCTCGTCAAGGTAAAGGAGACGGTGAGAAACGACCTTGATAATCGCCGAGTCTCGGGGTAAAATAGGGACTTAACTTAATTACCAAGAGCTCAAATGTCAGCTGTTGCTTAGATCACTCATTCGTAGCCTTTTGGCAAATGTAGTTGCAGGCAACTGCCAAGGACGAGTGATCGGAGATGAGCCCCGTCCCGGAGATGAAATAAAATGAAACACTCCATCCAAGGCAGATACGGTACCGGTACCGTACGGTAGCTGAAGTCTCTGGGCTCGCGGGGCACAGTGTTTATTAATGCCTCGCAGCTATTAGCTGGAGAGTCATTGAATTAAAGTTTATCCGCGTGGCTTTCAAAAATTGTTCCTTGAACTATTTTAGACAACTTCGCTACGGTAGTCAGCTCCGGCACATTTTTCCCTCCCCTTTGTTCTCACTCGGTCCGACCGGTGCCCCGAGCACCGGGTCAGCTCTCGCACTGGTATCTTAATTTCTCGTTTGGCCGTGCTGGGGGCTTTGGATCCTTGAGTGAATCTAAATTTGCTGCGCCTTTGAAGTTATCAGCACTGAAGGCAGAATTGGCAATTTCCCATGGTGCTTGTGGTTGTACTCGTACGTACTTCTAACGGCTTCAGCCTCTCTGTGAGGCGTACTGGGAATTCTCCGTGTCACGTTACCTGGGAATGGTTACACTATCATTATTTTCGGTGCAAAGGAAGGTGAGTGCGTAAAAGTTTTGTATGGAGCGGTACAGTTCCTGGTAGTACTCGTACATCTACACTACAGCACCATTGCTTTTACCTGGAAATGAAGGGAAATGATAGTGGCTTGCATGCACAGGAGTTCGGCCGCACAACGGAAGATCATAGTGAGTGCAGTCTCACATTGGCAACACACACGATGCTCGAGTGCTGTACTAGTACCAGTAGGGGGGGGGTTTTTTTTTGTTAAATCCTTCAATTGTTTAAGGGTACAATTTCTGTATACAACCACCACTAGGTTACGACATAAAAACCCAAACTAGCACCAGTACTCGTAGGGTACCGCACAGTAAGTTATAAACCGCGGACTTAACAAAAAAACAAAAAACAACCGCACAGTAAGTTACGTTCTGTATTTCATAAGCAGGTATTCTCCACCGGCCGTCTGCATAGCGGAGGCTCTGCCTTGCAAGCACGGGAAAGGCTCAGTAGCGAGCATATGATATCGGCAAGGTATCGGGAGGTTGAATGCAATAATTCACTTTGGAAACCGTCCTCCACGGCCCACTCGCAAACACATTCCAGGAAAGAGCGATGCTTGTGGGCAGCATTTGTTGAGTTTACTATTGGTGGCTCAAGGTAAACAAACTGTGAAAGTCGTCTCAAGTTTCGTAGGAGGGGTTCCCTTTTTCATGCACGGACCTAACTTTGTAGCACAAAGACCATGCATATCATCACGGCAACCCGGGGGAGAGCGAAGAAAAAGCGCCTTCCCCATGTTTTCAGCTGGTTCTCACCACGGCTTCGCTGGCGACAACCAACTTGTAAAATTACCTTTATCGCTAAGATCTACGTTCCTGTGCATTGCTGTCTTCCTCCTCTGGCACGGCATAATTGAACTTGTGAGTGGAGCGGATAAACATCCAGCTGAGAATCTGAATTCTGGGGGTCTGGTTCGAGGAGGGAATCGCACATGTGTGTCCAATACCGCGTTGTGTCCCAGGAATCTACTCTACAGTATCGCGATAACAAGAACGCGTGCTTTTGTTACCACGCTTATGCTTGCCGTAAGTGTGGCTTTCGCGTGTTGGAGGCGACGACTTTTAAAGTTAGCCGATAGCGAGTGTCCTCTCTTCTCCCCTTTCCTCTTCTGCTTCTCCTTCCTCCTCAGTCTTTTCGTCACCATCACCACCCACTTGCCACCGCCATGTACTCGTACTCTGAAGTACGTGTACTCGCGGCCCGACACTGTACTGCCCATACAATCTGACTGAAGTTATGGTGTTGTGTGGGTTGTGAGCACCAATGCGGAAGAACCTGGGAAAGGCCAAGGATCCTCCTGAAACGAAATGATGGTTGCTCCCGGATCGAGGTGTCGAATGGGGCTAGGCGACCGCAGTGGGCCATCTGAGAGCTTCTCAGCTGCGCCTTCATCCAAGTGACCCGTCTGTACCTACTGCACCCTTGCTGCCCTATGGTAGCACGGCGGTGAGCGGCGGAGAGCCGTGTCCCTGGAAGCATTTTTCGAGCACAAAGAAATGTCCCCGGTCACCACGCCTTTCCCCTTCGGGTTTGGATCATGAGAAGACCTTTGTGGCTGTGGCGCAACGTCGTTATCCTCCAATACTGGTGCAACCTACAACCCTCCGTTATGGGGGGCGAAGGGAAACATACTCTCTTGAGCCTCATGTAAGGGTAAGAGAGTGTCTATTTCCTTCGGATTGCTGAGACGAGCTGAATGAGGGTATCTATTTTATAGTTCCATAGGCATGGGCTTGGATTTACTATGCATACGTATGCAAGCCACCGAACAAAATCCTTGGGACTTGAATATCAAGCGTTGCGTTTCTCCTCCATCCCTCCTCCTTCTCGCATGCAATGCTACATATTCAATACAACCTGCCAGTCTACAATTTAGATCGCCATCTGGGAGACACACCTAGGGCTCGCCTTCCTCACATTCGTTTAGCTCTTCTCTCGTCCAACGAAAAGGAAGCTGGAGGCACCTCTTCCGATAGCAACCATACCGGGCATTCCGAAGAGTTGAAGTTGGCAGCCCTGAGAGGATTGGACTTCGTGAGGTTCGAATATAGCAAATCGGGGTATGTTTAGAGTTTCTTAGTCTATTCTGCGTCCCACGCAAGAAGTGTTGCCACCACCAATTCTCACACTGTTACTGTCATACACACTGTTGATTAAAAGCCAACTACAATCATATCCTAATGTCTTTGTTAAAAGGTAGTCGTTCTTTCCACCAACTCCAAGAATGCGGTTCATAACCTCCAGTCCGGCTCTCCTGTTACTATCTCTGCCGATTGCCTTGTCAACTATTTCTTCTTCACGTAGAAGGATAACTCCATTCTATATTTCCGGGGGCTCCAGGGATATGCCTTGCTACGGCTTTAGTCCTGAGCAACTTGAAAGATTCATGACTGCTACTGGCTTCGGATCGTTAGCCCTACTTTTTACCGTCATATTGGGGCCTTTGATCGTCCGCAATTTTTTACGCCAGAGGCAGCGCCATTCAGCACCACTAAGGGAACCCAGCTCAATTGTGGTTATGCCTTTGCTCCAGGAGGAGAAGGAATCGCTGGCATTTGGAGAGAACCCGGATTATCACAATATCGGTTTTCGTTACCAGCCCCCTCGCGAGATGCCCCCGCAAAATCAAGGCACTAGCCCACAGCTTTCAGCTGCCGACGAGCCGCCTCCTTGTACATGCTGCCCTGCAGAGACGAACCCTGGTACAAAGCCCGTGGGGTCCAAAAATTCTCGGGTGCCCCGAAGATCACCTTTCAAACCGATCTTACCGGGTATGAAAACCATGATGGAAGAAGGGACAGATCCAGTGACTGGACGCCGATGGAGACGAAAGGTTGTGATTTACACCGGGGGATTAGGCGATTCGTTGGGCGAGGAAAGTCTTACAGCATATGGGCAGGGGGAGGAGCAGGAGAAGAAGAAATCAGCGGCGGTGAGGGCTTAGGGTAGATCTGTTTAATTTGGGGTTTTGAATTCTCATTCATGGACTATAAAATTGGAGGGGAGGCAGGGGTGTGATGTCGAACGAATTTTCTTTTTTTATCTGGCGAGGACTTTTGTTTACAGTATTTTTTTCAGCGCTGTATGTGCCTGGCAACAATGTACAGTACCAAAAATATAATATTTTTCTCACTTAGGCTGTAGGTAGGTGGGATTATGACATGCAAAAACCTATATATACAGCACTATTACTACTCTCGCGGATTTCATAAGTATCTGGACACTTTAATGCCAGGGCCCGCTAAAGCGCGGATCCTGGCTTCTGGCGAGGGACGTCTGTTGCCAGAGTGCTTGGCGGAGAAAATATTGCGTGTTCAACTACGGTACCAAAGGATCTTCAACCACTACTCATGAGGGTTGTGGCTCTGTTGGGTGATATTATTTGCATATAAATAGAGAGAAAATAGGAATATCTCAAGTTTTTATGGAGATATTGGGGTTTGTCGGTAGTCAAATTTGGCAGGAGCAGGGGAAATGCCCAGGACATGCTAAATACTGTTAAGTTCCTTGACAAAAACTGTGAATAGGTATTTCCAAGGTATTAACCTATAAAATGCATACTATTACTAAGCTGGGATGAATGTCCTCCTGTTCCGGCCGCAGAGGCCCCTCGCCAGAAGGCGTCCGGATATCTTTCAAATTCGGGTGGTACAACACATCTCATTCATGTTTAGGGCTGCCATACCGGTATCCTGTTGGCACAATGGCAGAATCATACAAATACAGTACGATACAGTACGGCACACCCATCTCCCAAACTATTAATATAACACAAGAATTGGAATAAAGTTAATCGGTGTGTCGCCGTTGTCGGACATAAGCCTTAGTCCAAGTAAGTAGTAGGTACCCCCCGCGCCTCAGCTACATATTTTCCTCTTAAGCGTTATCATGTATCAGAGCAACACAAAAACATAGCTGAGAATTGAGTTGGCTCTGGATTCTGGATCCATTTTAGCATCTCTTTTCATTTTTCTTCCAAATTTATCTTATCTCACTCCACTCTCCTCGAGTACCGGTAGGGTACCCTATCTTGCCAACTAAGTTACCGACCGGATTCGGTTAGGTGCTTTGTTTTTTTTCAGCAGGAGATATTACACCATTGTACTGATAGTTTACATATACGGGCGATGACCTGGGACATTACCAATGCTGCTTCTTCATTTTACTGCACCGTGTGAATCATTAACCTTTACGGAAGAAGTAAGTACGCATCGAGGAGTCATGGATGCATTGGACTACTAGAATGCATAGTGCTTGGGTATGGAGGTGGGTGATCGGATATTCAAAGGATTTTGAAGACCTGACTGACCCTTACTGCCCTCATTGTAAATAAAGAAACAGGTTTGGCATGAAAAAATTGTTCAAACGAGCAAGAATTTGGGATAGTCTACCTCCAAAGCGAATCCCCCACGCTTATATCCGGGTAGAGTAAGATAAATTCGGATGCGCATGTCATTGTTGAACGTGAATTTATACAGTAGGAGAGGAGGCTACTGGGCGTGGCAGTTCCATGCTGTTTTTTTTCTTCGTATTTTGTGTCACTACGTACGGTGTGGTTGGGTTTTGCTGTTGGAATGGGGGAGGGAGCCAGTAGTGATTACGGGAGTGGATCCGGGGTTTACCCGCAATGGTGCTTTTTTGGCGCCGGCATCATCGCGAACTTTTGGTGGTGTTTGACTGGCTCGACTTGGCTTTGGTAAGGGATTTTTGCCAGCGTATGGTGTTACTGTACTTAGATACAAGTACCGTACCGAAGAGTTATGATGGCGTACGGCGAAGTGCGGTGGGGGTGCAGTACCGTATAAATTGGGAAAACCCAGAATACGCTAGCAAGGATAAAGAAGGTGTGGCAAACCGTTACCCCCTTTAGAGGAAATCGAACTGCTGAAAGAGAAGAAATTCTGTGCTTGTGTGGCGATCATGCGAAATATTATTACCAGTTGAAGCAACTTCTCTTCCAGCCGCACTTTCTTACCCATGCTAGCGTATTCTGGATCTTCCCAATTTTTACGGTATAGTGTGAAACCGCAGCATCATATGATCTCCACTACTTGTACCATGCCAAGGTATCGAAATCTGTGCCCATATCTGGGAGAACTACGATCTTGAGCGATCCATCCTTCTCTTACCCTCCTCTCCCTGCTCGACCCGTAAGGAGGGAACAGTTCTAGTAGAACGGCATCGCGCTGTGCCGGTACTAGAGAAGGAGATCGTGTATCAGTAGACCGCAGTTGGGGTTGCTTGACTGAAACACCCGAACCAGAACCAGAACAAAAAGAAAAAGCAAAACTCAATGATCATCGATAAAAAAATTGGTTCTGGTCTGCTGCCGTGATCCAGTGCCGGATTTGTGATCCAGTGCAGTTGCATCTCAAAAGTATGGTGTGTGACTTTTTTTGAATCTTCTTTTGTGGCTGGGTTTGTGATTACAGTGCTGCTGGTGAGCTTTCTAAGTTTTCGGTCTCAGAGTGGTGCTGAGCATGCTGTTGCGCTGGAGATTTGACTAAGTTGCAGTATCGTAAGTCCTCCATTAGATGGGAGAATCCCGTTGGACGGGAGAAACCGAGTGATTGAAGCGAGGCGAGCCTGCTGCTTTTTCCGGTTATACCGGGATCAGGTGAGTTCAGTAGGAACAGAGAAGAAGGTGGGAAATGAGGAATAAGAAATTTTTTGTTTCTTATTGTAATAATTGCAACTTTATGTTCCTTGTCGATTGAATTCTGTTTTGCATTATCTCGCACCTTTAGTGAAGCTCATGGAAATTATTGGCTCTTTGGGAGGAGAGAAAACTGATATCGGATAGAAAACCGGAAACATGTTAATTTTCCATGGTTCTGGCGTGCTAGATCTCCTGGGGTCTTCCTCGCCACGAGGTCCGATCGAAGACTTCCAACGCCTCATGGCGTTTGTGCTTTTGGGTTTTCCTTTTTCACTTCTCTTCTTGGGTTTTATTACCTATTCGTGCGTAGGGTACCGTACTAGTACTTGCTTAGTGTTCGGTTAAGTTGTGTGATGAGACAAGCCAGAAGCACCAGAGATACCAAACAATCGCCGTGTCCGGGTCATGGAATACCTGTATCCCATTGGTCCAAACCTGACGCCCTCGGAGTTCCCCTTGCGAGTATCATTCCTCTCCACCGGTATTGTGGGGGGCGGAAATGGAGAAAGAAAAAACTCGCTTTCCCTCGTATGGACATGCCTTCCTCCCTCCCTACATCACTTGTTAGACCGGCGATGGCTCTTAAAGGTTGTCCTGAGCTTGTTTACTTGTTATTGTCTTTGCCGTTCGCTGATGTGGGCTGGGTTTTGATTTCTTCTGGCTGGACCCGTGTACTGGTACATCCGGCTGCTGCTGGGGGAGTTTGCTTCTACCAGGTGTATTACCACCCATTGGCTAGGTTCCCTGGGCCAAAGGTCCCTGAGGCGACAAAGTGATATCCGTGTTTTTGGGGATATTTGGTGTGATGGGGGAGTCGACTGAGGAGATCTAGAGGTTGCGCGAGGTTTGCTGTTTGTGCATTTTTTTTCTTTCCTTTTTTTTCCCCTTTCTTGGTTGAACGAGGGAAGCGTAAGTTCCTTATGAGACATTTGTTGTTCATGTTGATCGCTGCAAGCCTGACTTAATTTAGCGTAGCTTTATGATATTTTGGACGAGAATCGTATGGGCAAGTGCTAATGAGTGGTGTGGGGCCTATTGTTCGGGTTGGGCCTAATAGGATACGGTACATATTGGGGATTTAGATTGCTACAGTATAAGGGTACAAGTATATACTAGATGCCTAAGTTTTATTGCCATGGCGGTTTTTATGCTAATATTTTCTATCTAGCAATACAATTCTAGTCATCGCCTCTCTAAAGAGCCGTGGTTCTATCTGGGTTTTGGCTGCGGCCTCAACGGAGGTTTCTCGAACGGCCATGCCTACTGCCGACAGATCGTCTCACCAGCAGTAGACTCTCGTGGCATAATATCAGCACGTGATACTTCCTAATGCAGGGTTGTTTTGCAAAAACTTGGGAATACCTTTGAAACTGGTGTGCTGGTAGATTTTTATATGGCGACCAAGTGCTTTGCCAGGGAGAATGCTGTTATAGCTGCTCCTAGTAGGACTGTGGGGCAGTTAGGCGCCAATGAAATTGGTTTCCAGAGTTGACTTGTAGGAGTCTACGAAGTAACCGTGGCTGTGGTTTTCGTGTTCTGCCACCTTCCAATTATGGTTGCAATTGTTAGGGGAATGCCTAAATGGTTATTTAGCTGGCTAAAACCGGAGCTCGCTGGTCTAGGAGAGCTGGAAAAAAGGCAAATCTGCTGCCCCTCGATATCTTTTTATTTTTTATTTTTCATTTTTGTCTAATGAGCAGTTTACGGTGAATCGTTTTTACTAAGTTGCGTACAATAGATAATATCCCAGGAGCAATTCTCGCGGCATGTGAAGTCCAAGAGCGCTGAAAAGAGCGGAGGTTACGCAACCATATCGGCAGACTCCCGGATCCCAGTCTTGCGAAAGGACCCAGCAGCGCAAGATTGCGTGGACGACACGCTTGTCTTGTCGTTGCTGGGGTGGATACCTGCTGATTAGTACTCACTATGGGGCTATACGAGATATTGCGAAATAAAGCAGTTTATGAAAATGTTGCTGGAAGAGTTGACGGGAGTGATGCTGACACTAATACTCGGGTCACTTACGTAGACCTTGAAAAACTTCCATGCCTAGTTTGTTTCCCCTCCCTCCTACATTAGCACCCTCTGCGCTCTATGATAGAAGCACTATATGCTAGATACTAATTAAGGATTGGGCTGCGGCGATTAAAGGGATCCGGGGAGTATTCTCGGCCGGGCAGTCTCGACCGCTTAGGATCGTCGATCACAACGTAGTAGCCCTGCCTGGGATGGAGGAACCTTCAGGAACTTGTCGGAATGAACATTCATCAGGTCCATTATGATCCAAAGGTATTCTCTTCTCTAGAGGTGTTTAATCCCGGGAGGTAGCTAGGGGACGGCGCCAAGCAGCTTGAGGATTATTACGTTCCGTATTCGAGAGGTGGGAGACAATGTCTGGCTGTTTCGTGGTGAATTTTTTCATTTTCATTTCTCTCGTCGTCACCATCACTATTGAAATCGTGTGGGGCGAAAAAAGTATTCCAAATATCGGAATTCACTTAGATTGGGCCGAAGGCTGGCGTTAACTGGCTGAGACAGTCTCCAGTCTTCGGATACTTATCGCTTGGAACGATTATTGGATTATTGGAGAGAAAAAGTGCGGTCTGAGCTGATATGTCGCGGACTCGCGAATCACCAGCTGGCCATAGCCATTGCGATGTTTGTGCGGAGGTTTGGATTGAGCTTGGTTCAAGAGGCAGATAAGCTCGCTAAGGGGTTTGAATGGAGGGATAGGTTCACAACATAGCTTATGAGGAGGGAGTTTGTTGGTGAGGGGGAAAGTGAGCGAAGCTTAGCTGGTAAGTTATTGGTAGAAGTGGGTAGGAGTTGATAGGACGCCTTCGGTATTACCAAGTGGTCATTATTTCCAAGAAAGATGCACGTGATTCATTGGGTATGGCACGCCGTGGCGGACTCACATGACATTTCGCTCTAGCAATGCGAGATTCTACCCGGTACCGTACTCGATTCATCCCATGTATCAGTTAGACATCAATCCATTGGCAAATCAAGCGATCTCCCAACCCAAGCCACGAAATCTCGCAGCTCCCCAACCGCGTTACTAAGCCAATCCTTACTTTAGCCTGCTGTACCTTCAGCTAGATATTTCACCTGTGCTCGAAAAAGCAATAATTCCCACCTGAAACCCCCTCCCTTTCCCTTACCTCCTTGAACTCAACTATGAATAACAGACAAGGATCCCCGCTATACCCCAACATCTAGCTTACCCCACAGTACTTGCAAGACAGGAAAGATGGGGAAGATAGAAGGGGAAGCTTTCTATGGCCGAAAAGGAAATACCGGTGTATCACAGCATGGCTTTACTTCCGTCTAAATAAGCAAGCAAGCTAGGGAATAGGAAATAAAATAAACAATTCTAAATTAAGCACCAGATGCAACCGGGAAAGATGGACGACGGTGATCAATGGGGGTGGAGGGGGAGGGCTATAGTCTTGTGATATGATATGATATGATATGACACGATGGATGGATGGATGGATAGATGAGTGATGAGGGTTGCCTATCTTGTGGCTTGAATATTGGAGTTTTTTGTCTTCTTTTTCTTTTCTGCTTGTCCAGGGATTGATTGATGGGGACCCTGGCGGGGGGGGATAGGGATGGGGGGGGGGAAGGGAGGGGGTCTTATCTGACACATCAAAATTTTTATGACGCGATACCGGGGAATGAGTAGTACACGTGGGGTATACAGAGAAAGAACCGCGATGATGTTTCACCATTGGAGAGAAAGGGAGGGAAAAAGGAAGGGATGGTAGTCTCATATTCGAGTTGCAATATGCGGCAAGTTATGTAATTAGAATATTATCGTCATCTCAGTTCGGTACACTACAGTACTCAGCCAATTCCCTTCCCGATAAGTCGAATCAGTACAGTACATCATGCATGGATGGCCGTACTACTACTACTGTCTCCTTTAAGCATAGTACACATCTACCTTACAGCGTTCCCGGCCCTGACACAGACCATCTACTGCTCATTCCACACATACACACACATACAAGTTACAGGCATAAAGAACCCGAACACAGGGATGAGGAGTTTGTATGGCAAATTGTCCGTGCGCGTCTGACCGCCCATACAAAATTCGGACTCAAATGTTCGGGTTCTTTATGCCTGTAACTTGTACATACCCCATCCGCTGACTCGCTCACTCCCGCACCCTGCACAATCAAAGGTTTGCTTTCCAATTGTCATACTCTTAAACGGCACTTTCCCTCGTCTCCGTCCCTGCCCTTGCGCAGTACTCCGCAATATAATCAGCACGGAGCGAACAAACGGCTCATAAAAACATACTTACCTCAGGTACTACAGAACTGTACCCAATCGGTGGTGGGGAAGGGAAAAAAAGAAAGAAAAAAGGCCTTGCTGACGATAGTCAGAAATCCTATGTTACACAGCTTAGTATGGGGCCATTGAGAAGGGGGGGATGCGGTACGGGATCCGCCTTGCCAGTTCTTTTTCCTCGGGTTTTTCCAGCTGAGCTGAGATGCACGAGGTCATGGCGGGTCACTCGATGGCATGTGGCTTGTGGCTAGTGATGGGGCTGGTGGTGGTGAGGGAAGGGGGTAGGTGAGTGAGTGATTTTGATGATTTGATGTATCATTTTTAGAGGTGGAGGGGGACTACGAGGTGTCGCTTGTCCTTTTGTTTTGGAAGAAAATAAATTCGATTCAGCTTGGGCGGTGGGTGATGGGTTGTGGATGGTGGGGTTCGTGTGTAAGGAAGGATCACCGGACTATGTTCGTTTTTGAGAAGTTTGGGTTTTGAGTATTGTGCCTTTTGGCTCTGCGCCTTCTTGGCTGTGATACTGATTTGTTCGGGTTCTGTGTCTTCGCTGGATGAATGAACGAATGAATGGGTGATGCATTCTCGGAATTTTTGCGAGCTCATCTTTTGGGGGTTGAAGTGCTGCTGTACAAAACTTCAGCTGGTTTTCACAGAGTACTGATCCTCTGCTGCTAGTGGCTTCGGGAGAGGATTCCTGGGGGAGGGAGGCATTGGTCATATGGCTGGATCGAGTTGGATGCCTCCCTTCCTCTCTTACCTATCTTCTCTTGGAAGCTTTAACTTAATGATAGTAAATGTTGGAAATCAGTTGATGCTGCTCGGCATGCTCTGGCTATAGTTTCTTTTGTTTCGTGGAAGTTCGGAAGTTCGGAAAGATGCTTCTGTCGATAGACTGGTAGGAGTATGGACAGTCAAACGAAAGCATGAATGCTGTGGAGATGAAGCCAGAGGGAGGGTCGGACATTGTACTAAAAGCGTAGGAGAGCGGGAGTCTCTGTGAAGCGTTTCTTTTGCTAAGGGGTTGCACAGAATGTTTCTTCCTTTTGTTACCACGGGGTAGGCAAGGTGATGAGGAAACATGCGCGGAAGAAAGCGGATATGAGTGGTGATCGATGGAAGGATGAGGATGACTTTATTATGTTTTTTATATATACTCCTGTATTTACTATTAATTTAGCAAGCAAGAAGAGGAGAACGGAGTTGCGCGCTATCCATCTCAGTTGCCATTCGGTGCCGTATTTTCATTCTGTCCAATAGTACATTTCTAGGAGCGCGAGCTGAGCATTGCCCGGCCTGCGAGCTAACTTGTGGGCTATTACGAGTGTTGATAAGTCTGGTTCCTTGAGTTCTCTCTAGGCAAATCTCTGCACGATTTTAATTGGGTTGTTGAAGGCCTATTAGAAGTTCGGGGTAATTTTAGTATAGATGTGCCAACCACTCTTAAGTGAGTCCAGCCTGAAACTAGATATTGAGAGATTTGTACTGGCCAATGGTGCTTGAGAATGATGTTGCCGTGTTGTTCTTTATGGATTTAATTGGGGTCGTTCATACCGTCCTATGTCCCGGTAGCTGATGGATACATCGTGATCGTTGGGTGTTAGCATTATGCCTTCTGATTTATGCTCTGGGTCCCATAACTCCTTGAAAATACCTTTCTCCCTTCTACTATCTTGATGATCCAATCAGACACGGTGGTGGACTGCAGTGACTCAGGTCGGATCATCCGATTTCCGGCCCGGAATTCGCGGAAGGAGCATGCACCCACAATGCCCTAGAACGAGTGACAGTCTTATGATTGTATACAACTGATTCTGGAAAACAAGCAAACAGGGAGGAATATCATACATTCATGGTCACCACTGTTCCATCGAATGATTTAGGGAACTGCGAGGATTTCATAACTCAATAGGCATGTCGGATTCTACATTCGTGCCTATGGCGCTTCCTTTAAAAAGTCTACTTTCAACTCACGGCTTTGCTAATTGGGGGAGGAGTGGACTTTACATATATCTTTCGTCACAAAACTTCTTCAAGTTAACTGCCTCCACAGAGGAGTGACCCTCCCGGCTGCTTGATTTCTAATGGCATTGAAGGCCGCATGACTCAAATCTAGATTGTACCCCCTACAAACCGGACATCTATCTGCAATGGTGTTGGTTATGCCGCTCCCACCACTATGTCTTTTATCTATCGTAGTATCCCCGCGCTCGGCGGTGGAGTAATTATTGCCGATATATCCCCTACCATTGGGGGCTTCTTCTGTGTCGTACTAGCGTCACCCAGAGCCATTTGATAATCACTATCTCTGGTGGAGTGTCTCCGGGGGGGCAGCTTCCTTAATTTTTCCCCTCCGACTCCCTTTCTCACTCCCACTCCTCTCCCGGGTCCCTATAGCGGGTACCCGCGGTGCTTCCCGGGTACCGTGCCCTGTTCCCGATCTGCCACTGTGCCCATTTCTCCTTCCATCGGCTTTTCTTTGGGGGTGTCCCCCGACTCCCTTGGATGAGTGATTTTTGCTCACAGTACTGGCTGTTTGAGTTTGCAATGCTCGTGGTGTCGAAGAGGATCCTGCTTACGGCTGCTCCGAATTTGGACTCCCCGGGATAGGTTCTGCAGGAGCCGAAGTCAGAGGTTAGTTCTCCCGCGAATTGTGTTCCCCAGTCGCCACTGCCTCCTCCGGCTCTAGATGTGGAGGATTCGCTGCACTTTGGACTGGTAGGGAGTGGTGAAGAGCTTGTTTGGCCTATCGATTCTGCGCTGCTCTTGCTTTCTACAGGCTTCGCTGATCTAGATACCCGATATCAGTAATTGCATATCTCCACTCAGAGCCAGGCAAAGAATATCAAACATAGTAGTTTCTCTGGTCGGAACTGTCACTTCCGTTGCAGTTCCGGTGCTCTCAAGCACCATTCACCGTGGTCGTGAGCTCATAGACACCTACCGCCATGACCGTCTCAATAGCAGTAACCGCCCCCCACGCAAGACCGCCGTGACAGCGCCATACCCAACAACGCCGAGACCCTCTCATTGGAGCGCTCTGCAAAGGATACTCCTAGAAAAGGTGCCATCCACAAACCGGGGACGACCTCCAGTGCCGTGACCATAAATGAAAGGAACCTCTTCCTTTTCTCAGACCCAGGAAAAAATTGGCAAAATTATCATATCCCATAGGCATGCTTTCATGCGATATTTTAAAAATGCCGAGGGGGGATGAGTTCTGGTGTTCTGCTTCGTTTTATAGTGATTTTTGTGATTGTTGTTGAGTAGTTGATGGTTTTACAAATTTGGTAATACCCATAGTGTCATACTACTTCCTAAATGTTAATATTTCGTGTGTCTAGTAGATAGTTAAGCTTCTGCTTTTTGCGTTACCGTGAGGGCCGTAATACAAGCAATCCCGTAACTGTTCGCGTATCGAGTATCCAACCTGGGTATCTGGGCTCTTACAAACATTGGAATTACCTTTATCATGTAAACTTAGGCATCCTTACTTTCCAAGTACCTTACAGCGAAGGCTTATGAAGTCGCGGAGAAAAGAGGACTTATATACCTTTTACCTTCCCTTTGCTTCCCACTGACCTGTCTTCTCTGTCTTGGATTTTTTAAGTGTTTCTGCCAACACATGGGGAACCCGAGGGCAGACATAAGTTTAGTGTAGCTGGGGGAGGTGGCCTGTAGCACATGGTAAGGAATACGATAAGGAACTATAGGAAAGTATATGGTTAAGGCATCAAATACAATCAGCCCGTCGAAGCTTCAAAATTGTGAATTCTTCAGCTGCGCAGTAGCTCAGGTGCTGGGTGAGGGAACTTCGCCTTAGAAGCATGAGAAAGGGAAGAGTAGATTAAAGCAATCCAAGAGGGAGTTCTGGAAGATAACTGCTAGCGCTCTACAGACAAGTAGTAGAAAATAGGAGAGACTATAGGAATGCTGGGTCAATCAGCTGCTGGAATCGCTAGTGAGGGGTTAGTGACTTCCATACCTGATCCTTCCAATCTCTTCCGATGCGGGTGTCGAGTTTTTTTTTTTTTGGCTCTGTTCGGCTTTACTCTAATCTCACATTCGTTATCCTCATTCTGGTCTTCCCCATACTCGTGGTTATTATTTTCATGGCTTTCATCCTCAGTAGTAGGCAGTTCGGAAGACTGTTCAAAGGCGAGGAAACTATAGGTATTGTACCTTAACAAAATTAACCGTACAGTATATCAACGAATAGGAAAAACTTGCGCCGTGACAAGAGCACTCCCCCACCAACCTCATTATGAAAAAAAAAAAAGATATAAGGCATGAATACATATTAGGATACCTAGTTAGAAATTAATATTTGATCTAGAGAAATATCTTTAGGATGTGTTGAAAATGCTGGGCGATGAGGAGGGTTGCGTTGCCATCAATGGTTTGTGTATGGTTAATTTTGTTAACTTACAATAACATGGTTAAGCCCCCAGGCCTGTATTGATAGCTCGAGGTCAGTCTTTTTTTGGGACGGCTATTAGTGGGTTCTTGATTGTGGTAGTCACTTTTGACTCTATATTCCACTCAATACCATTCAAGGATTAAAGAAATAGGGGGATGAAGACACATGAGTGGCATCCCTATGTTCACCGCTCAAAAGTACCGAATAATTACTCCCCTGTGCTTAACCTGACCAAGTCTATGAATCTTGGGGATGCTATCGCAACAAGCCCTACTCCGATATCGTAAGCTTAAGTAAATTTCAAGACACCTTGTTAGTTTAAACTATATTCATACTCAGAAGCCAGTTACTCTACACCTTTGTAGGGTAAAACACATATGCGCAACCATAAGGCCTGGATTGAGTATAGTGACCCTCTTGCAGTGCATGGGTCTCTTGAAACAACTATTTGCCCACTTTTTGTGTTGCCCAGATAATCCTCTCACATCCCATGGCCAGGCCGTACCCTTCGCTGACCCTGCTTGGCTTGGAGTTAGGTACCTGAAGAGCATCGTCTAGGAATTGGTTGGAAGAGGTTTGGAGGCTCCACAGGGGCTCCAGGTGCTTTTTTAATTGAGCTGAAGAGAGAGATTGTGGTACTTATGATAGGAGGCGGTTTTTTTTTGTCGCGAGAGCGAAGGAAGGGGCGGATGTAGAGCAGGTGGGAGGAAGGAAGATAGCAAGCGGGTTTGCTGGCGAGTTCCCAAGCTTATGGGGACTAGGGTGTGCCAAATAACTCTAGAAAAACAGATATAAAGAGGGCCTATACCAAAATTTAATAGAAAAATAGGCCTGGGGCTTTACAGTATTCTATACCAGGCTGGACCGAACTTGTGACGAGCTACAAAGCAGGGGGGAAATGCTGGGAAAAAAAATACCGGATGGACCTTAAAGCCAGCACAAGGAGGGGAGTGGATGCTGGCTCAAGCTCGTTGGGGGAAATGTCTTCCTAGAACATCTTTTAGTTCACCTTCAAGTGGCCATTAGTCCAAAATGGGGGTCTACTTAGTAAAAAGTGAGTAACTTTGTTCAAATGGGGAATTACATCTCCGGCAACGCTTCGGCCACGACCGAGTGCGATCTGGTGACTTCACGAACCTCAGGGGTGGTATGATGGGTCACGCGCGGGGATCACGACTTCACAAAAGCGCATATCTCAAAACGGACTGGTAGTAAAATATTTTATCCAACTATTTATAGAACTATCACCTCCCTGATCAGTCTAAATCCCCCGATTCACTCCCCAATCATTAAAACATGACATCTAGCACCATACATCACACCGCTGTCTCCACCAGAACACCATAGAGTAGGAACACTCATGGTTTAACAATCTACACGAATGCTGCTGATCGGGAAGAAGTAGGGGGAGCAAGTATTGGACAACAGCGCTCCATTTCCAGGGTTCCCGCTGCAGTTGGTGTTGCCATTGAGGAACGCGTAGACTTAATCGAACCCGTCTCGTTAGCTAAATTCTAAAAATCTCACCTCAGGTTGATTTGGGGGGGGGGAACTTACTCTTGCAGCCCTGAGTGCTTGTTGCCGCGTAGACTTTGTCTCCGATGCGCTGGGTGACGTTGATGCACTGAGATCCTGGAGTCTGCGGACCGCCGAGGATATTGCCAAATCCAGTCTGGCACGAAGCGTCGAGGAAAGGGTGGAATTCCCAACTTGGGGCTCCAGCTCGAGCTTCGATGCTGGAGTCAGCCACTGGAGCAGGAGCTGCCAGTGCGGTGGCCGCAAAGACGAAAGCAGAGAGGAGGGCGGTGAATTGCATTTTTAGTGATTGAGAATTAAGTAGGTTTTGAGAAGTAGGCTGCTGTGTGAATTGTATTTTGGAGTCTGGTTGTGGGGAGTTGTCCAGGAGAGCGGATTCCTTGGGGTTTATATGTTGTAACCACTAGTGATGTCTCCGGAAGTCTTGGGCGGTGAGTGAGAGTCCATGCTTGATTTTGTTCACCAACCAGACCCCTAGCCATCGCAATCCGAGGCGAAGCACCCGAGAAGGAATAACGTTTTCCAGACTAGGTATACCTTATTTAGGATGGGCCCGCTAGATTACAATAGTATGTATTAGTAATTTGTTAACTCATCTTATTGCGGTTTAACACAACCATTTCCGTTACTCAACTCGACAATAGATTCAACGAGTCTTTAGGGAACAGTGGTTGGGATCCAATTCAGGACGCGCGGTTATGTGTGCTTAGAATCTAAAAGCGAGCCACAAGTAACAGGTCAGAAGCACCCGAAAGGAGGGATTAGAAGAATATATAGTTGATTACTCTAATGTTCGGGTGCGACTTGCTTGTTCCATAGTAGTGTGTCCCCCGCGAAGGCTTGTCCCACAATGGGATGGATGTCAGGATTAAGTGATGACCCACTATTCTAGATATCTCTATATACGACTCCGACTCCTCAAATGAAAAAATGCCCCCTGCTCGGTAAGTCTTACACTTCAGATTACTTTGATAATTGCCTTTCTCGCCTGGTTTTTCTGGGCGCCTGGGTCAGCTTGTGTATTACTTAGCAAATCAATTTCTATTGCACTCTGGGTGAGACTAAAACCCGGACAATGGGAGACCATACAACCAAAACCCACCAAAAAAGCGGTTTTGACAACGAAATCCACCATCTTGCAAAAAGCCTTAGGAATTTGAAAAACAACTTCTGAGTAGTTGAGATGCAGGGAGCCTTAGAATTTTTGAAGAGTTCCTTTGCTTTGTTGATATCTTTCGTGCTTGCTTTTGGAGGTACCTGGGTTATTAATCTCACTGGTAGTATCTAATGAATGAAAGGTAACCTGCCTGGGGACAATTTCCTCAAAACTCCGAGTGGTAAGCTGTCCAACGCAGTGGTGGTAAAATAATAGGCATAACCTGCATACGGAACATCTGCAAGGGGCATGAAAAAAAATATAGCATAGAGAAAAGCCATAACTTAATTGGGAGGCTACAGATAGTTGATCGCCAACGCTGGTGCATACCAAGTGCAAAAGCTCACCGGTGACGGAAGTATCTCCTGAACTGTCAAAGGGCCCGTATGGGACCGTTAATCCGCTCCGGCCAGACTAGGTGGAAGTGCGGGAGCTGCAATGAACCCTTGCGTCTTTCCAGTGAGAGAGATTGTTTTGTTACTTGATGTTCTAAATAAGTCTTTTCTTTATTCCTGTTTTTTTTTCACTGCCTTTTTTTAAATCATGATCATTGGTGTTGCTCGTGTTGTCAGAGGACCCTTTTGGGTTCGTTAGCCGTTGACGGTCTGGGGATAATACCAGAGCGCTTCACCGTCGTCCGGGGTCAGCCGAATTAATGGGATCTCATTGAGTATTAGTTGGGTTTCGCGCAACGTACTATAGCACAGCGGAGAAAGGGATTAGTGGCAGTGAGAGCCTGTGGAACAGATGTTACGTTGAGACATAGATAATAGTGATTACTCCGCAAAAGTATTCAATACCCGTTTTCCCCGCGAGGGTTACCCCGAATGATTCCCTAGTCGCAGTTTCAACCTCCGAGTATGATGGTTTATGGTCCACTGGTTGAGTGCATATAATAGTTTGCCAAGGGTTCACAATGGTTTAGCACCTAGATACAGTACCGTATTATCTTGAATATAAGAGAATCGCGCTAAGAGGTCATATTAAAGCTAAGACATCTCTTTGCATGATTTTATCATATTTCTTCTCTCCAGCCATCTCAGTTTACAGAGAGGAGGACCGTGA
>Ga0307507_10002803_pt1 | contig 35428 bp, 8 predicted proteins | sample 7_EM_MG_FD_207223 | JGI IMG/M metagenome (GOLD analysis project Ga0307507, IMG submission 207223) | Populus trichocarpa ectomycorrhiza microbial communities from riparian zone in the Pacific Northwest, United States - 7_EM | ecosystem: Host-associated > Plants > Roots > Unclassified | place...
TAATTATATTCTAAGATTTACTACAAAGAGAGAACTATCTGGGTAGGGACTATAGTCCTTTAAATACACAACTATACGCCTAAGAAATCCCTTCGCTCCATAAGGTACGTGTGCTCTGTCTATTCTATTACAGATCCCATAGATTATATAGATTATATAGATTATACCATATAATCTTAGCTACTATTCCTTATTATATAGTTCTACCAGATCTATCCTAGACTGTGCCTATATTAACCAACTAGCTTCCTCCGACTCTTCCCTAAGTAGTTATAATATTGTACTTAAAGCGTCTGTAACACCATCTCCCTCCCCTTTATCTTTGTCCTTGAAGATTTCTAATATCTCTAAGTTATCTACTAGAGGTATAATATCCGTCTAATTAATTTGGTTACTATCCTTACTTACTATACCTAAAGCTTCTTCTTCTTCTTCCACTACTTAATGTGCTCGTACTATGGCTGCCATACTATTGCTTAGTGAAATTATGCTATCTCCTTGTTCTTATTGTGCGAAAGAGGGGTTAGTCTATATTACGCTAGCAAGTCCTTTGTCTTAACAACCTTCCTCTTGCTTAGAGTGCACTAAGGCGAACGTTTGATTATCTTGTAATATTCGTTCTATTTCTGACGCTAAGTGTACGCGTCCTATAACTCTTAACAGTCTTCGAGTTCCCTAAGTAACTTATTATAGGGTCTCGCGTTTAACTTGCCACTATAAAGCTTAATAATAAGCTGTCGGTCGCTCTAGCAGAGCTCCGGCGTTCTTATAACGCTAAGCAAGAGGCTACTGATGCTTAGCAACGGGCTCTTAAGTCTTATTTAGCTGCTTCTACTCAGTTAATCCGTCTTAAGAAAGTTCGTAAGAAGGTCTGTTTTAAGAAATAGAAACTTGTAGAACAAGGTCTATCTAAGCTGGGTAATAAAAGGACTAGCTCTCCTCCTATAAGGGAAACAACTCCAAGTAGCTTAGTAATTGCTCCTCTTAGGTCCCCCTTAGGTAACTTATTTTTTGGCAATCCTTTCTTGTTAATATTGCCTAACCTACTCTCTTTTAATACTCCTGTACCTTTCTTATAGCATTCTCTAAGTTGCTTAGTAGTTCCTAGGTAGTCTTATTATAGCCTATCTACTTTACCTTATACCACGTTTTGTTATCCACATCCTTATAACTAATAATTTTTAAAACTTGCCATTTGTCCTCTTTCTGTCCTCTATACATATCTGCCTTGTACACTGGTGGTTTAATATCTCCGTATGCTAGTTCTAGCATTATAATATATTATATAGGGTAGATCCTTATTTTAGCTAGTAGGTTTAACTTATATATAACTAATAAAATTCTCTTTGTAACTTTAAAAGGTCCTAGTCTAACGTGGTCTAACTTCTTACTTAGTTGTTAACTCTTGAAATTTTTGTATAGTAGCTATACTCTATCTCCCTCCTTAAGATCTGGTCCCTTAGATCTCTTAGCGTTGTAGTACCTTTTTATTCGCTCTTGTACTAGTTTAGCTATTTCTTTAAGGTTTGCATAAAGGTTTATTAACATCTCTATTCTTTACTTAGCTGTGCTACTCGTTTTCTTTACTTAATATAGCGATAATAATGTTCTTGGTTTATACCTATAGTTCGCCCTAAATAGTAATATTCCCGTTCCTTCTTATAGTGTTATATTATATATAAACTATATAACTGGTAATAACAATACCTAATTATTCTATATGTAATTAATATAATACCTTAGATACTGTTCTAGTATCTAATTTAGTCTTTCCGTCTATCCATCTATCTGCGGATAATATGCTATAGAGGTTACTACATAAACTCCTTATTCTACCAGAAATACTTCCTAGAATGCTACTATAAATCTTAAATCTTTGTCCAATATAATTTTATCTGGTGCTCTATATTTTATAAACACTTCTTTTATATAGATTCTAGTAACATCTTCTACTAATATCTCTTCTATATACGCTATAAAGTACCCCTACTTTATAAGTTTGTCCACTATTACTAAGATCACGTTATAATCTTATCCTATAATAGGATCTTTTAACTTTAGTAACTTAATAATAAAGTCCTATAATATAACTTCCCACGGTCTTTCTGGTACTTTAATAGGTTATAGCCCTCTATATAGCTTATACCTTATTAGTTTGTTTCTTTAGTAATCTAAACATTTTTTTATAACTTGTCTTACTAGTCCCTAGATTCCTTAAATAATGTACTCCTCTTAAAGTCTTAACACTAGTCCTATAGACCTGTTATATCCTTATGTTATTCCCTTATAGAATTCCTTAATAAATTCTTCTATAATAGACTTAGGTATATATATTGCTTCTCTATTTTTATATTGCTCTAAGTCTGGATTCTCTGCCTATACTTTTTAAATCTTCTATATCTAATCACTTTCTAGTAATTTGTGGATCTGACTTTCCTTAGTTACTATAACCTTTAGATAATTATACCTAATTAATCCGTCTTAGTTCTTTTATAATAAAGCTCCTAATAGCTTTTTATTACTTTATAGTTTAGCTTTTCTACTTAGAGCGTCTGCTTGTGCATTATCTATACCCTTAGTATACTAAATCTTAAAATGGTATTCTATAAGTATTTCCGCCTATCTAACCTGTCTTTAGTTAAGTTCCTTTATTATTAGGAAACTTATAAGGTTCTTATAGTTTATCTTAACTATAAAAGGTTTCTTAGTGCCTTATAAAAATGCTCTCTATTTCTTAAGTGCTGTAACTATGCCTAGTAATTCCTTGTTGTAAATATTATAATTTAACTCTGGTAGTGTTATCTTCTAACTATAGTATGCTACTGGATGCCATGCGTCCTGGTGCTTCTATAGCAAATATACTCCTAGTATAAAGTCTAATATATCTATCTTAATAACCGTTTTTAACTTTAGTTAATAGATCTTAAGGACTAGCTCTTAGGTAAATAACTCTTTAAGCTCTTAAAATAGCTTCTTCTACTTACTACCCTAAATCCACGGTTCCTTCTTTTTCGTTAGCCTAGTAAATGGCTCAATGCTTTTTAACTACTGCGCTATAAACCTCCTATAGTAGTTATAAAACCCTAGAAATAATTTTAACTATATAACATTCTCTAGTTCCTACTAACTTACTATAGCTTTAACTTTCTTTAGGTCTATACTAATCTTTCCTAATTTAATAATAAATCCTACAAAATCGGTCTTCCTTATAAAGAACTCGCATTTCTTAACTGCTACTAGCATCTATTCTTCTTATAGTCTCTTTAAGACCTATTTAACGTATTCTCTATATTCCTCCTTACTTACTAAGTAGATAATAATATTATTAAGGTATACTATAACAAATTTATTAAGGTGTTCTTCTAACACACTATTAATTCGTTTCTGGAATATTGCTAGTACGTTTATAAGTCCAAATTATATAACTAATAGCTTATATAGTCCTTCCTTTGACCTAAAGGCTGCCTTTTATTTATCGCCTTTCTTGATCCTAATTTAATGGTACGCCTATCTTAAATCTATCTTTATAAAGATCTTCGCGTTGCCTATCCTATCTTGGATTTCGCTAATTAAGGGTAAAGGATACCTATCCTTTCTAGTAATACTGTTTAACTATCTATAGTCTATACACATCCTAAGTTTTCCGTTTTTCTTTGGGATGAATAGTACTGGATATTCTACTAATAACTATAACGGTCTAATATATCCCTTATATAAGTTCTCCTAAATAAACTCCTTAAGCGCTACTAACTCTGTTTTAGTAAGCTTATAGATTGGAAAGAACTTTAGACTTATTTCCTCTTTTAACTCTATCTTATAGTCCCATGCTGTATACTCTAATAGCTTTTTACTTTCTGGTAACCATAACTTTTTACTATACTTATAGTATCTCTTTAGTATATAACTTAAGCTTCGCTTAGTCTCTTTATACATTACTCTAACCTAGTACTATACTAACTTAGCTTGCTGTCGCAATCTATATTATTAAGTATTTTTAATATCGATTTAACCTATAACCTAATTAATCTTTAGATTGTACTCCTATAACTAAGGTATTCTTAGTATCGCCTTATCCTATTCTAATAATAGGATATTAAAAGATATTCTAACTAGTCTCCCTTTAATAGTTAACTAAATAGGTCCTATTTTAAGATTAATAACGCCTCTGCTATAGGCTATCTAATCTCCTAAAATTGTTATAAGTGGATATAGGTGTTTCTTCTATCTATATAGTAACCCTATCCTTTTTACTATCTTTAGTAATATATAGTTTCTTATTGCTCTACTATCTACTAATACCTTAAACTGTTAATCTTGCTATTTAACTTATAAGTTTAGGTATTATCCTTAAACTCCTTTAAGGGTTTAAGGCTCTAATACTAGTTCCCTCTAGTTCTATACGCCTCCCCTTTTCCTAACTATTAGTCGCTAGATCCTATTTATACTTAGTCTAACTTAGGCTAATACTTAGTTTATTTCTTTTCCTCTATATACTATAGATAAGTGTTCTTAGGGCACTTCTACTACTGTTATCTATCTAGGCATTCTTCTATAAGGAATCTTCCTGGTTATAGTATTAAGTCTCCCTAACTTTGTACTTCTACTAGGTGCCATCTATATATATACTTAGTATCCCTAAACCGCTTTTCTTCTAGTGCCTAATATATCCTTACTAGGTACTTCCGGTTCTTATCTTTTAGTGCTCTATATATATTGTATATATTATCTACATAAGCTATCCACAATAGGGTATAATATACTGCATATTTTAGATTAACTCTTAATTTATTTTTACCTTTAAATTTAAACCTATACCTAGTTAACCTAACCGCTAGTATCTCTACTATAGGTATTAAGATTTATTACTTACTTCTCTAGTTCCTAGATCCTTCTTCTAGGTTCCTTAATATTATAATTAATACTTCTTTAATGTGACTTATGCATTTTTTTATAATAGGTTAGTTTTGGATAACTTTTTTATCTAGCTATATATAAAAGTCTTTCTATTTATTATTATGTCGTTGCCTATACCACTTTCCGTATAACTGGTTTAGTGTGTATGGTTTATCCGTTAGAAAGTACCATATTATTACTATATTATAACATCCTTTAGTATATCTTTCTTTAAACCTAGTTAGGATATCTAGATCCTCTTCTTATTCTAGTTTATCTAACTACTTTACCCTAGGTGTCCCTACACTCGGCCTATTAGTAACTCTTTATATAGGTGCTCTATTCCTTATATAACCTAGTATAGCTAATCTCTTATCTAGCTTTTGCTCTTATTATATAATAATTCTTTATCTAAACTTATCTATAGTTTCTTGTTTTCTGCGTCTTGTAGCTAGATCTTTATAGTTGTCTTACTTTTTAATCCTAGTATTAACTTTTCGATCTTTAGGCTAAATACTGTGTTTACTTAGAACTACTAACATTCTTACTTATTCCCTAAATTTATAGTTCTTAAACTTGCGTCCTATACTTATTTATTTGTCTATAAACTAAGTAGCTGCCCTTTCCTATTAGTTTTTGTCTGTTATGGGTCCTTAGGTATATCTTATCTTATCTTAAAAATCTTAAGCGTTTTATATCTTCTCCTAAAAATCTTAAGCCTATAGCCTTTTGCCTTTATTAAGTGATAAGCTAGCACTAGTAGTTATCTACTTGCTTAGTTTCTTTTAAATATTACTCCTATTATCTTATAAAGCAATGGAAATTGTATCTAATAGTATTATAATACCCGTTACTAAACCCTATTCTATAATGGTCTTAGTTTTTACTTTTATCTTAACTTTTCTAAGGTCCGCATACTCCTAGTAAGCTGCCTTTATTGCCTTATTATTAGTAAATACTTCGCCTATATTAAATTTATTATTCTTAATATCTAATCTGTGAGCTAGTTTGCTGGTTTCTTTAAACTTAGATAATAATAGCTCCTATAGCTAATAGCTTACGCTATACTTAGCGTCTTTATAAATTTAGTATATGTTATTATAATAAAACGCAAAACTATTAATTAAACACTCTTTTGTTCCTTACAGTATACTATTATCCCTCTATACATATATATCTACTACTAGTTGGGTTCTCTTTACTATATAGTTACTTTAACTACCTCTATAATCTCTAGCAAAATAACCCTGTTTTCTATAATTTATACAAGCTCTATCTCTAAACTACTAATTTTACTATAGAGTCCGCCTAAACATCTTCTACTGCTAAAATCCCTGGTTTAGCCTCTGCTCCTTAGTTCTTTAATTACTAGATCCTTAACTTCTAAGTTTTTATAGTTTCTTTTTCTATCTTTAGGTTTCTTTAGTACTACTTAGGTCTATTAGCTCTATACTATTCTATAGTTTTTAACTCTATATTAGTTATTGCGTACTCTGCACCTTATATAACTATAGAACTCTGTCTTACCCTTTCTTAGCTTATTCCCTTTAATAGATTTGGTTATTAATCTTTATTAACTGGTTTATTAACTCCTTTAAAGTATCCGTATCTTCTATTAGGATAATTATATCCTGGACTTTAGCCTTAAGTCCTTATTTATACTATGCTATAAGCGCCCTATTGTTCTACTTAACCTATATAGCTAGTATTTAAAACTGCGTAGTATACTTAATTACTAAAGTACGCTGTACTAAGTTCTAAAGCTTTTATTTGGCTATAGTTATAGACTCTAGGTCTCTAAATATCTATATTAGTTGTTCCGCAAACCCATTCTAATTAGTAAATATATACCATACGTCCTAGTTAGTAGTTATTATACCATTAGCCTATATCTCCGTGAGATATAATTTAAACCACTTAAGTACTCTCCCTGTTAGAAATAATCCTATATAGGCTACTTAATCTAATAATATTACTAACTTTACTCCTTTCTGTATAACCTTAAAGTGTATCTATATAAGAAATCCCTTAAGCTTTAACTTCTCTCCTAAGAATTATTTAATTAAAGGTAGTTTAATTTTTACTACTTTAATTCCATTAATACGTTCTTTAAGTATCCTATTATTATCTTATAAGTAATTAACTATTTCCTATAACTAACCTCTTATAACCACTTAAGAATCCCTATTGTCTATACTAATATCTCCTGGCCCTAAGGTCGTGGCTACTGTTAACATTATAGCGACTAGTGCTTTAGATGGCATATTATTTAATCTTATTTAATACTATAACCTTAGTAGTAAATGTATAACAAAACCTTATAGTAGGAACTATAGTGGGTCCTATTATTAGGCTAGGTATATAGGTAAGAATAAATTAACAATATAATAATAACTAGTGGAGTAGTTGCCTAATAAATTAACTCTAATTATATTCTAAGATTTACTATAAAGAGAGAACTATCTGGGTAGGGACTATGGTCCTTTAAATATATAACTATACGCCTAAGAAATCCCTTCGCTCTATAAGGTACGTATACTCTATTTACTCTATTATAGATCCTACAGATTATATAGATTATATAGATTATACTATATAATCTTAGCTACTATTTCTTATTATATAGTTCCACCAGATCTATTCTAGACCGTGCCTATATTAACTAACTAGCTTCCTCTGACTCTTCCCTAAGTAGTTATAATATCGTACTTAAAGCGTCCGTAATAATACTTCTACTTCTTAGTCTTGCTAAAAATCTTAAATATAGTATTGCGATCTGGCTATATTATGGTTAGATTATAGTTAAATTATAGTTAAATAGTAGTTATAACTACCTAGACTTACCTTACCATTTTTTTAATAAAACTTTAGAGTGGAATATAATACGTATAACCGCCTGGTTCTTTATATAATATAGTTAGATCTATAATATAATAAAGATATAATTAATAATATACTAAGATCTGCTAAAGTAGCCTAACATTTTCTACGACCTTTAGCAGTTAAAGGCTTCTCTTTAAATAGAAAAACTAAATTATATTAGCAATATATCCTAGATAGAAGAATATTAGTTTATATAATTATAAATTCTAGCCTTTCTTACTACTTTACTAATAGGGTATATAATATCTAGTTCTTCCTTATTATAAATAGCCCTATAAAATATCCGCTAAGTTACTAAAATGCGTTAGATTTAGGATATTATATAAATTTATAGATAAATATACTATTTAAATTATCCAATTCTAGTTCTTTTTGACCTCTAGGCTTTATACCCCTAATTATATAGCCTATATTTTTCTTTATTTAAAGGTTAGAAGGAGGTTATAATATAGATATATCTAGGTTCTTACTAGGAAATGCGATTTAATATACTTAATTAATCCTCTACGACTATTTATAAATTTTATTTCCTGGGTATTACGGACGCTTTAAGTACAATGTTATAACTACTTAGAGAAGAGTCGGAGGAAGCTAGTTGGTTAATATAGGTATAGTCTAAGATAGATCTGGTGGAACTATATAACGAGAAATAGTAGCCGAGATTATATAATATAATTTATATAATCTGTGTAATCTATATAATCTATAATAGAGTAGACAGAGTATACGTACCTTATAAAGCGAAGGGATTTCTTAGGCGTATAGTTATATATTTAAAGGACTATAGTCCCTACCTAGATAGTTCTCTCTTTGTAGTAAATCTTAGAATACAATTAGAGTTAATCTATTAGGCAACTACTCCACTAGTTATTATTATATTATTAATTTATTCTTACCTATATACCTAGCCTAATAATAGAACCTACTATAGTTCCTACTATAAGGTTCCGTTATATATTTACTACTAAGGTTATAGTATTAAATAAGATTAAATAATATACTACCTAAAGTACTAGTTACCACGACGTTAATAGTAGCTATAACCTTAGGGCTAGGAGATACTAGTATAGATAATAGGGATTCTTAAGTGGTTATAAGAGGTTAGTTATAGGAAATAGTTAATCACTTATAAGATAATAATAGGATACTTAAAGAATATATTAATAGAATTAGAGTAGTAAAGATCAAGTTACCTTTAATTAAACGGTTCTTAGGAGAAAAGTTAAAGCTTAAGGGATTTCTTACGCAGATATACTTTAAGGTTGTATAGAAAGGAGTAAAGTTAGTAACATTATTAGATTAAGTAGCCTACGTAGGATTGTTCCTAATAGGGAGAGTACTTAAGTAGTTTAAACTATATCTTATGGAGATATAGGCTAATGGTATAACAACTACTAACTAGAATGTATGGTATATATTTACTAATTAGAGTGGGTTTATAAAACAACTAATATAGATATTTAGAGACCTAGAATCTATAACTACAGCCAAATAAAAGCTTTAAAACTTAGTATAGCGCACTTTAGCAATTAAGTATATAACGCAGTTTTAAATACTAGCTACGTAGGTTAAGTGGAATAATAGGGCGCTTATAGCATAGTATAAATAGAGACTTAAGGCTAAAGTCTAGGACGTAATTATTCTAATAGAAGATATAGATACTTTAAGAGAGTTAATAGACCAGTTAATAAAGATTAATAATAGGATCTACTAAAGAGAATAGGCTAAAAAAGGTTAGGATAGAGTTCTATAGTTATATAAGGCGCAGAGTACGCAATAACTAATATAGAGTTAAAAACTATAGAATGGCATAGAGTTAATAGACCTAAGTAGTACCAAAGAAACCTAAAGATAGAAAAAGAAACTATAAAAACCTAGAGGTTAAGAATCTAGTAATTAAAGGACTAAGGAATAGAGGCCAAACTAGGGATCTTAGTAGTAGAAGACGTTTAGGCAGACTCTATAGTAAAATTAGTAGTTTAAAGATGGAGCTTATATAAATTGCGGAAAACAAGGTTATTTTACTAGAGACTATAGAGGTAGTTAGAGTAACTATATAGTAAAGGGAATAAGACTAGCAGTAAACACATATATATAGAGGGATAATAGTGTACTATAAGAAATAAAAAAATATTTAATTAATAGTTTTATATTTTGTTATAATAACATATACTAAATTTATAAGGACGCTAAGTACGGCGTAAGCTATTAGCTATAAAAGCTATTATTATTTAAGTTTAGAGAAACTAATAAACTAGCTTATAGATTAGATATTAAAGATAATAAATTTAATATAGGCGAAGTGTTTACCAATAATAAGGTAATAAAGGTAGCTTACTAGAAGCACGTAGACCTTAGAGAAGTTAAGATAGAAGTAGAGACTAAGACCATTATAGGATAAGGTTTAGTAACGGGCATTATAATACCATTAGATACAATTTCTATCGCTTTATAAGATAATAGGAGTAATGTTTAAAAGAAACTAAGTAAGTAGATAACTGCTAGTGCTAGCTTATTACTTAATAAAGGTAAAAGGCCACAGGCTTAAGATTCTTAAAAAGAGATATAAAACGCTTAAGACTCTTAAGACAAGATAAGATATACCTAAGGACCTATAATAGACAAAAACTAATAGGAAAGGGTAGCTATTTAGTTTATAGACAAACAAATAAGTATAGGACGCAAGTTTAAGAACTACAAGTTTAGGGAATAAATAAGAACGTTAGTAATCCTAAGTAAATATAGTATTCAGCCTAAAGATTAAAAAGTTAATACTAGGATTAAAAAGTAAGACAACTATAAAGATCTAGCTATAAGACGTAGAAAATAAGAAACTATAGATAAGTTTAAATAAAGGATTATTATATAGCAAGAGCAAAAGCTAGATAAGAGGTTAGCTATACTAGGTTATATAAGGGACAGAGCACCTATATAAAGAGTTACTAATTAGCCAAGTGCAGGGACACCTAGGGTAAAGTAGTTAGATAAATTAGAATAAGAAGAGGACCTAAATATCCTAACTAGGTTTAAAGAAAGATATACTAAAGGATATTATAACGTAGTAATAATAAGGTACTTTCTAATAGACAAACTATATATACTAAACCAGTTATACGGAAAGTGGTATAGGCAACAACATAATAACAAATAGGAAGATTTTTATATATAGCTAAATAAAAAAGTTGTCCAAGACTAACCTATTACGGAAAAATACATAAGTCATATTAAAGGAGTATTAATTATAATATTAAGGAACCTAGAAGAAGGATCTAGAGACTAAAGAAGTAAGTAATAAGTCTTAATACCTATAATAGAGATACTAGTAGTTAGGTTAACTAGGTATAGATTTAAACTTAAAAGTAAAGATAAACTAAGAGTTAATCTAAAACATATAGCGTATTATATACTATTATGGATAGCTTATATGGATAATATATATAACATATATAGAGCACTAAAAGACAAGAACCGGAAGTACTTAGTAAGGATATATTAGGCACTAGAAGAAAAGTAGTTTAGGGATATTAAGTATATATATAGATGGCACCTAGTAGAAGTATAAGGTTAGGGAGACTTAATACTTTAACTAGAAAGATTCCTTATGGAAGAATACCTAGATAGATAACAGTAGTGGAAGTGCCTAGAGAACACTTATCTATGGTATATAGAGGAAAAGAAACAAACTAAGTATTGGCCTAAGTTAGACTAAATATAAGTAGGATCTAGCAGCTAATAGTTAGAAAAAGGGGAGGCGTATAAAACTAAAGGGAACTAGTATTAGAGCCTTAAACCCTTAAAGGAATTTAAGAATAATACCTAAATTTATAAATTAAGTGGCAAGATTAACAGTTTAAAGCGTTAGTAGATAGTAGAGTAATAAGAAACCACATATTACTAAAGGTAGTAGAAAGGATGGGGTTACTATATAGATAAAAGGAATACCTATATCCACTTATAACAATTTTAGGAGATTAGATAGCCTATAGAGGAGGTATTATTAATCTTAAAATAGGACCTATTTAGATAACTATTAAAGGAAGACTAGTAAGAATATCTTTTAATATCCTACTGTTAGGACAGGATAAGGCAATACTAGAAATACTTTAGTTATAGAAATACAATCTAAAGATTAATTGGGTTATAGGCTAGGTTAATATTAGGGATACTTAATAATATAAGATGCAATAATAAACTAAGTTAGTATAGTACTAAGTTAGAGTAATATACAAAGAGACTAAGTAAGGCTTAAGTTATATACCAAAGAGATACTATAAGTATGGTAAAAAGTTATAGTTACCAGAAAGTGAAAAGCTGTTAAAATATACAGTATAGAACTATAAGATAGAGTTAGAAGAGGGAATAAGTCTAAAGTTCTTTTTAATCTATAAGCTTACTAAAACAGAGTTAGTAGCGCTTAAGGAGTTTATCTAAAAGAACTTACGTAAGGGATATATTAGACCATTATAGTTATTAGTAGGATATCCAGTACTGTTTATCCTAAAGAAAAACGGAAAACTTAGGATGTATATAGACTATAGACAGTTAAATAGCATTACTAGAAAGGATAGGTATCCTTTACCCTTAATTAGCGAAATCTAAGATAGAATAGGTAATGCGCAAATCTTTACAAAGATAGATTTAAGATGGGCGTACTATTAAATTAGGATTAAGAAAGGCGATAAATAAAAGGCAGCCTTTAGGTTAAAGGAAGGACTATATAAACTATTAGTTATACAATTTGGGCTTATAAATATACTAGTAATATTCTAGAAGCGAATTAATAGTGTATTAGAAGAACACCTTAATAAGTTTATTATAGTATATTTTAACGACATTATTATCTATTTAATAAGTGAGAAAGAATATAGAGAATATATTAAATAGGTCTTAAGGAGACTATAAAAAGAATAGATGCTAGTAGCAATTAAGAAATATAAGTTCTTTATAAGGAAGACTAATTTTATAGGATTTATTATTAAACTAAGAAAGATTAGTATAGACCTAAAGAAAGTCGAAGCTATAGTAAGTTAGCAAGAACTAGAGAACATTATATAGTTAAGGTTATTTCTAGGGTTTTGCAACTACTATAGGAGGTTTATAGCATAGTAGTTAAAAAGTATTAAGCCATTTACTAGGCTAATAAAGAAAGAGGAACTATAGGTTTAGGGTAATAAGTAGAAGAAGCTATTCTAAGAACTTAAAGAGTTATTTACCTAAGAACTAGTCCTTAAGATCTATTAACTAAAGTTAGAAATGGTTATTAAGATAGATATATTAGACTTTACACTAGAAGCATATTTGCTATAGAAGCACTAGGACATATAGCATCTAGTAGCGTACTATAGTCGGAAGATAATACCACTAGAGTTAAACTATAATATTTATAACAAGGAGTTGCTAGGCATAGTTATAGTACTTAAGGAATAGAGAGCATTTTTATAAGGTATAGAGAAACTATTTATAGTTAAAACGGACTATAAGAACCTTATAAGTTTTCTAATAATAAAGAAACTCAACCAAAGACAGGTTAGATAGGCGGAAATGCTTATAGAATACTATTTCAAAATTTAGTATACTAAGGGTACAGATAATGCACGAGTAGACGCTCTAAGCAGAAAAGCTAAACTATAAAATAATAAAAAGCTATTAGGAGCTTTATTACAAAGGGACTAAGATAGATTAATTAGGTATAATTATCTAAAGGTTATAGTAACTAAGGAAAGTTAGATCTATAAATTACTAAAGAGTAATTAGACACAAAAGATCTAAAAAGTATAGGCAGAGAATCTAAACGTAGAGTAATATAAAAATAGAGAAGCAACGTATATGCCTAAGTCTATTATAGAAGAATTTGTTAAGGAATTCTATAAGGGAATAATATAAGAATATAACAGGTCTATAGGACTAGTATTAAGACTTTAAGAGGAGTATATTATTTAAGGAATCTAGGGACTAGTAAAATAAGTTATAAGGGAATATCTAGATTGCCAAAGGAATAAACCAATAAGGTATAAGCTATATGGAGGGCTATAACCTATTAAAATACCAAAAAGACTATGGGAAGTTATATCGTGGGACTTTATTATTAAGTTACTAAAGTTAAAAGATCCTATTACAGGACAAGATCACGATGTAATTTTAGTAATAGTGGATAAGCTAATAAAGTGGAGATACTTTATAGCGTATATAAAAGAGATATTAGCGGAAGATGTCGCTAGAATCTATATAAAAGAAGTATTTGCAAGACATAGAGCACTAGATAAGATTATATTAGATAGAGATCTAAGATTTATAATAGTATTTTAAGAAGTATTTCTGGCAGAATAAGGAGTTTACGTAGTAACCTCTATAGTATATTACCCGCAAACAGACAGATAAATAGAAAGACTAAACTAGACACTAAAATAGTATCTAAGGCATTATATTAATTATGCATAGAATAATTGGGTATTGTTATTACTAGTTACACAGTTTATATATAATATAACACTATAAGAAGGAATAGGGACATTACTATTTAAGGCGAATTATAGGTATGAACTAAGAACATCATTATTACTACGCTAAGTAAAGAAGATGAGTAGCACAGCTAAGTAAAGAATAAAGACGTTAATGAATCTTTATATAGACCTTAAGGAAATAGCTAAACTAGTATAAAAGCGAATAAAAAGGTACTATAATGCTAAGAGATCTGAGGGACCAGATCTTAAGGAGGGAGATAAAGTATAGCTACTATATAAAAATTTTAAGAGTTAATAACTAAGTAAGAAGTTAGACCACGTTAGACTAGGACCTTTTAAAATTATAAAAAGAATTTTATTAGTTATATATAAGTTAAACCTATTAGCTAAAATAAGGATCTACCCTATATAATACGTTGTAATGCTAGAACCAGTATATGGAAACGTTAAACCACTAGTATATAAAGCAAACACGTATAAAGGACAGGAAGAGGATAAATAGCAAGTTTTAAAGATTATTAGTTATAAGGATATAGATAATAAAACGTAGTATAAGGTAAAGTAGATAAGCTATAATAAGACTACCTAGGAACCACTAAGCAACTTAGAGAATACTATAGGAAAGGTACAGGAGTATTAGAAGAAAGTAGGTTAAGTAATATTAATAAGGAAGGATCGCCAAAAAATAAGTTGCCTAAGGGGGACCTAAGAGAAGCAATTACTAAGCTACTTAAAGTTATTTCCCTTACAAGAGAAGAGCCAGTCCTTTTATTACCCAGCTTAGATAGACCCTATAGAACTAGCTTCTACTTCTTAGAACAGACCTTCTTATAAATACGCTTAAGATGTTAAAGACGAGTATAAGCCAGACACTAAGCTTTAAGGATATATACGGACTCTTTAGAGACACGTTAAACCTTAATCAGCGTAGAGGCTAGTTTACTATTAAGCTTTTTAGTGGTAGATTAAATACAAGACCCTATAATAAGTTACTTAAGAAACTTAAAGACTGTTAAGAGTTATAGGACGCGTATACTTAGTATTAGAGATAGAACAAACATCGCAGAATAATTAAACGTTTACTTTAATATACTCCGAATAAGAGGACAGTTGCTAAGATAAAGGACTTACTAGCGTAATATAAACTAACCCCTCTTTCGCATAATGAGAACACGGAGACGGCATTATCTTACCTAGTAATAGTATAGAGGAAACCATATACGCACAACAAAGGGTTAAAGAAGAAGAAGAGGCTTTAGGTATAATAAGTAAGGATATTAACCAAGTTAATTAAACGGATATTACACCTCTAATAGACAACTTAAAGATGTTAGGAATCTTCAAGGACAAAGATAAAGAGGAGGGAGATAGTGTTACGGACGCTTTAAGTATAATATTATAACTACTTAGAGAAGAGTTGGAGGAAGCTAGTTAGTTAATATAGGTATAGTCTAAGATAGATCCGGTAGAACTATATAACAAGGAATAGTAGCCAAGATTATATAATATAATCTATATAATCTATGTAATCTATATAATCTATAATAGAGTAGATAGAGCATACGTACCTTATAGAGCGAAGGGATTTCTTAGGCGTATAGTTATATATTTAAAGGACCACAGTCCCTACCTAGATAGTTCTCTCTTTGTAGTAAATCTTAGAATATAATTGGAGTTAATCTGTTAGGCAACCACTCCACCAGTTATTATTATGTTGTTAATTTGTTCTTACCTATATACCCAGCCCAATAATAGGACCTACTGTAGTTCCTGCTATAAGGTTCCATTACACCGAGCGCAAATACTATACTTAGCATTTGGATCCTATTATAGTTAGATTTAGAATAAAATAAAGATATATAGCACTTATAACTTATAGTCTTCCCAATAGTATAATTCTATTTATAGAAAATCCCCTCTAGCAGAATATAGATAAGGGAATATTTACTACAGTGCTATATCTAGGTTAGATCTTAAATATAAGCTAGATATATATTAGATATTACCTTAATATAGAAGAACGGAACCCACCTTAGGCGCTTACTAAGTCTAATATACTATACCTTAGTATATAGAACTAGGGCACTAGAGATGCGCTCTTTTATAGTATTTAGCTTAGGAGCAGTATTATAAGTGCCAGAACCCTCGCCCTTACTATTATCTAAGGGTGCGTTCGGTTGCAGCTCCAGATTGAATCTGGAGGCTTCAGAACCGAGTTGATCTGGAGCCTCAATCTGATCTGGAGGTGACTGTTCGGTCAATCTGGCGACTTTCTGATCTGGAGCTCCTCCAGATCGGCAACCGCGTCAAATTCGCACGCTTTACCGTATATAGTAGTTGAATCTGAGGTCTTGGCGTCAGATCAATCTGGAGCTTTTTTTTTCAGATCAATCGTCAAGTCGAATCCGGAGCTCTGCTCGTGCACCCGTCCGATTGCCCACCATGCCCCCACCACCCCCCTCACCGACGACGGTATTACTGCTGCAGCTGCAGGCCCTATACGACGTCCTCTTCTTAATCCTTACCGTAGCCGTTCGGATCCGACCAGTCGGTGTTCGTACTCAACACACGGGCAGAAGACGTCGCTAATTTTGAGCCTCATCTAAGGCCTTTTCAGAACGATCAACCGAACAGTCGGCTTTATTTCAGATTGAGTACGACTACCAGATTAAGCGCCACTAATTATCTACTAATTGACGCCGGTCAAAGCATGGACCAACGTCAGATTGAAAAAGCTCTAGATTGCAACCGAACACACCCTAAGTCTGGATTAGAATATAGCTTAAAAGCCGCTGCCTTATTTGCCGGAGTGCCATATATAGCTATTATAGTAGCGTCTAGATCTTAAATAGAGCTACTAGGGCTGCTAAGAACTTTGTTAATAATCTATTAAGGTTATATTATATATAATTTCTATCCTAGTAAAAGTATTTGCCTACCCATTTTAGAGAAAGTTCTCATTCTATATTCTAATTATATCCTTATTATAGCTACTAGAAGTTACTTTACCTTATTATATAATTGCGTATTTAGACTACTAGGTAGAGTCTATTCCACATTAAATTATAGATATAATTTAAATATATACCTACGCTGCTTATATAAGAGTTATTATAGTTATTCTCTGGAGGCTAATAGGGATTTAGTGGCAACTAATATGATTTAGTTAAATTAAGATAATAATATAGATAGAATATTAATAAATACCTCTTCTGCTCTAGATTGCTAGTTCTCTAAAATCTATAGCCATATTAGATCCTTAATATAACCTCCTAAAACTTACCTCGTCTATATTATTACTAAGCTCTTTTAAAATTGTAATAAATAGTATAAAGTATTTAATTAAAACTCTTAAATAGCTCTATGGATCTTAGAATTAAAATAAAATTACGTTATTAACTCTAAATATAATATAATAAGAGTTAAATTAAGTACTAAGTAAGGTTTTATTAGCGTTAGAATATTAACACTAGCTAAGATTTTAGCACCTTAGCGGGCACTAACGGAGCTTTCGGCAATACTAGCCGAGCTATATACTCTTACACGTAAGGTTACCTCAGTAAGCTCAGACCACATATTTGGAATAATTTTATATCCACTCCACGTAAAATCGAAAATGTGGTCTAAGGGTATTTTACAACATTTATAGAGCGCCTAAACGATATCCGCGTTACGGAGGTTGCGGATATTAAAATAACTCAACACTAGTATTTTATATCATTTCCTAAAGTTTATTAATTATATAATAGAACCTAGGCTTTTAGAATATATCATTTTTATTACTTAGGTATTTTTAGGTCTTGTAATTATTTTTATTAAAAAAACCGTGTTATTAAGGGCATAACCTCTATATAACTTTATTAAAACACTAGCTAATACTAGCTAATATATATAAAACCTATATAGATCTACAATAGGTACCTTAAGGCACCTACTATAGCTAGGTGGATATATAATATATAATATCCGCGTTATAGGTTGTAATATCTATATAAGCTAAAATAAAGATATCCGCACTATAAAATAGCTAACTGCTATATTATATACTACATACTAAGAAGATTATACGCTAGCTAGAGTTAATATTAATAAAAAGAACCCACTTAATATATTAAGATAGAGATATACTATAAGTCTAAGCATTTGAAAGTCCTCTGGTATATTATCTATAGCCTTATCAGATCCATTCTTATAAGGATTATATAGTAATCCGCTAATATAAGGTATCCGCGTATTAAAATCCGTAACGCCGCCCTGTAAGAGCCGCTCTAATCCAAGTTAAAGAATAGTAGGTGCCTTAAACCCAACGTCCCGCATATACTAACGCATAATTAAATCCTTAGCAATTATATCTATAAGGGACTGGATATTAACCATAGGAGACTTAATTATATAATTAGATATTATCTACTTACTAAATATATCCTTAAACTTAGTATAAAGAGGTCTAGTATAGCTTATAGTAAGAACATTTTACCTAAATAGAGAGTCTACTCTAAAGGTTAAGTTTCCGCATAATTAGAGTAACTCCTTTAGCCAAAGATTTAGTAGCTTATTAAGTTAATTAGTTTTAAAAAAGCTATTTAGCTCTCTATAATTATTAATTAACCCATTTATAAGTATGGCCTACTAAAGTACCGGATTATACGCCTCCGTTATAATTAACTTCCAGAAGTATATTATTTTAGATATATAGTTGTTGCTTCTTAATCAAGTAAAGTAAAGGTAAAGGTGGGCAATTATACGCTTTAAAAGGCCGATATCCGCATGCTTAATGGCGTATTTTAATACTTTATATATTTTAACTATCTATAGATACCGAATATAATTAAAGAACTCCATATTAATAATCTAAGCTAGCTAGCTTGTAGTAGCGGAGCTAGGTACTATAAGTAATTAATCTATAATTTAAGAACTTCTATGGGTAGAGGGCTGCGGAGAAACCAATTTATTAGCCTTACGGCCAACTTTAGAGCTAAAACCTGTTATATAGATATCCTTAATATGCTATAGAAACTGCTTAGGTATTAAGGAACTAATATATCTTTTAACTATACCTTCTTTATAAACATTAAGCCTATTATAGATATATATTAAAAAGAGCGTAATAATACGGGCATTAAAACTATGCGGTACTAGCTCCTTAAGATAGTAAAAGGGAGGGCGCTCTATAGGAATATTTCGTCGCCTAAGGTGATTTATATAAGCATAGAGCGTAGAGTACTGCTGTGTATATTGCTAACCACTAAAAAAAGTCCTTATAATTGTATATAGGAAGTTTAACTAAAGGTACTAAAGACCTAGAATAGGCAGGACCTAATAGTGGCTATTATATAGGAGCGCAGCCTTTGCCCGCTTCCGCTTATAGGTATAAATAAGCTTTATAGTTTTCTAATTACTATATACTAGATATAATTTGTCCTAGAAATCATTATTGTAATTAAGTTATAATTACTCTAGGAAGATTGTCTTAAGTATATGGTAGTTACTATTTATAGAAGCCTTGCTCTCTATAATAAGGCCTAGGTTTATATACGTTATCTTTATAGATAGTAGAATATTAATCTCTGGCATACGTAGATATTTAAGCTTAGTATTAGATTTAAAAATACTTTTTATAGCGGCTGGATATATACTTTAGAGAGTATCTATAATTATAAATATAGATATCCGATTTTAAATGCTATTATATATATTATCCAGCGCCTTAGTAATATCCTTAATCTAAAGCTGTACCTAGTTATGTAGTATACTTTAAAAAAGACCACTAGGGGGAATATAAGATCTATAGATAAGCTTTCTAGTAGTATAGAAATAGAAAATACTAGTGTCTCTAATTAACTAATATCGCATTTGCTTAAGGTAGTTAAAATTATTATATATAATATAGATATTATAAAAAGCAGATATTAATTAGAGGTAAGTCTTTAATAATGTTAGCGTCAGTATATCTACTACTGGTATTATAACCTTCCTTAAAGCGTTTAGCTAATTCTATCCTCCGGCAGTTAAGCGTTTTATATTTATTAATAAGCCCTAGTCTATAAAGCAGTAATAAAACTTAATACTTTATACCTATACTTTAAAAATAAAGACTAAGAAGCTAAGTAAAGTAGTTAGTAGAGCTTTAAGCATAGCTTAATAAAAGGATAGATATAAGAAGAATAACCCGCCCTAGGTACGGATTTTATAATTAATTAGTTCTTAATTATGCTAATAATACTTCCATTAGTTGGTAAAGTAGAGGGGTATATTAGCTAATTACTTTATAGCCCTATAAGAGTTAAATATTTTTAAACTCTAGATCTAACTTTTATAGGTTAAAGATAACTGTCTTCTGCTAAAGATTATAAAGCTCTTTATAAAGGATATTTATAGCTATATTAACTAGCTCTAAATAAATATCCGCAGCCTCCTTAATTATATTATGGTTTTCCTTATCCCCTAAAAGGGTAATAATAAGCTCCTTTATTTTCTTTTTTTAAGTGTTGCCTTTTACTAGTACTATGCTATAGCTATGCCAAAGAAAGGTTACTAAAGGTCTATTACTAGTTCTGTAAATACTCTATAATAACTTTAACCTTCTTATCCTTTATTACTAGGCGTAATATCTACTTAGTAGATGCTCTAGCTAGCGTTTAGATAGGCATCCGCCGGTTAACTAGTGTTGTTTTTATAGTGGGGGCGGGCGATTTAATTGTTAATATATTACCCGTTTGGCGGCACTTTCTGCTTAATATTACGGGGGCTAATGGGGTAGATACAGTCCTTTGCGAAATATCGTGGACTCGGGCCGGAGTAAGCCCGCGCACCACCCACCACCAAATTTTGTATGGAAATTAATGGAATTGATTATTTCTACCCACTCACACTACTACAATGGGCCGGCGCCTCCCAATTAAGGTTATAAACCAAATAAAACTTCGTCTCGACCTTAATGAGGATGTACCTAAAATAGCAGCAGCCTTAAAGCTCTTAAAGATGACTGTTTACAAGCTCCAATTAAATTGGGACCTCTAGGGTCAGCCGTATACTCCACCTAGTGTTAAATTAGGTAGACCAAGTGCTCTACTAGAGTATTAAAAGCTGGTAAGTAGTCTTGGCATAGTGTTAAGGTTTGCTGACGTTCCTACTGCATAGAGACTACTTAAGTACCTTAGTAACAGGCCTACTGCCTACCTTAACAAGATGCAAGACTTCCTCTTTAACGAATTTAATATCCAAACCTCTATATACACCATTCGCCGTGTTCTTAAGGCCGCTTAATAGTCTAGAAAGATAGTCTCTAAGCGTGCCGCCTAGTAGAGTATACCCCTCCGCACTACCTAGCAGGGCAGGTAGAAACAATAGCTTGCTAACTAGCTTATCTTCCTTAACAAATCGGCTTTAAATAAAAGGACTGGTGATCAAAAACGGGGCTGGTCGTTAAGAGGGATAAACTATAAGGTGTCAATACCATATAAAAGATCTAAATAATAGAGCATACTACCAGCGTTAACGCTTAAGGGCTATATAAGCTATCTTATCTTCCAAGGAGCTTTTACTAGCAAGCTTTTTAAAGATTTTATGGAGTACCAAGTGCTACTAAATTGTACACCATACCCAGGGCCGCGTTCAATTATTATATTAGATAATACATCTATCTATAAATCAGCACGACTTTAAGAGCTCTATAAGCGGGCGGGTATTATACTTAAATTCCTACTACTATACTCACCAGATTTTAATCCAATTAAGGCAATGTTTAAGGATTTAAAAACTTAGATAAGGAGGAACTACACGCTAGCGTCTAAGTTTAAGAGCTTTAATAGATTTCTAGAGTTTACAATTAGTTAAGCTTATAGAGTACACACAGAGGCATATTTTAAGAAGGCTGGCTATATAGTAGATTAAAGCTTTCTATAATATATTCCTCTACTTACAATAGGCTGTCCTCTAGTGTTTAAACTCTGCTACCTTCTCTCTAATCCGCGGCAGCATACCAACTGGAAACCCATACTCCTTCCAGAGTTCTATTATTATATCCTTTAGAGATCTTATCCTATTAATATCCCAATTATCCGCCATTAAAGTATACTTAATTAGCTGTAGGATACTCTTCTGGCGCTTACTAGAGTGGCTTAGCTAAGCCATTAGCCAGTTAAAGAACTATAAGAGAATCTCACAGTGGTCTATTTCCGAACGCACCGGGCTTAAATTAGGAGGTGGCTCAATGCTAAAAGGAGGTAGAGGTTAAGGTAGAGGTTAACCTAGCTACTACTAATAATCTAGACGCCGTATTGCTTGCAACTCTCTAACAGTAATTAGCTGAACTAGGTCCTTAACTTAGTCTACTAGTAAGTTATCCTTAGCCTCTGGTTCCTTATTCTTTAGGAGCTGCCACCTTATCTTCCAAGCTAATAGCTAGTAAATAATATTCTATAATGGCTCCTTAACCATTAAAACGTCGCTTTAGATCTCTCTACTCCACCATTAAAGAATATAAGCGTTAATAGGATAGTGATGCTCAACATAATTAGCTTCACCTTAACGCCTATTCTGCCAGCAGGTACCTCCTTTATTTAAGCAGTATAAATTAACACAAGGCCATCTACTTGCTAGAGCGGGGACCCTATTTCTAGCAGCTTCCTTAGCGGCGATGATATTTAGGAGATTAGCCTCTTAAATCTAGGTAGTAGTTTGTCTACCGGATCTTACTGTTTAACTAGAGAGAGGCGCTAGTAATGGTACTAGTGTTTCTAGAGGCCGTTCCTTAGTTAAGTATAAGGTAAGATCTAAGTATAATAACTTTATCAGATGCTGCTTATAGAGGTCCCTTAATAGCTTAAGTACTCAATAGAGGTTAGTGCGATTATTAACCTCATAAAGGAAGTTATTAGCCTTTAATTGCCTCTTATATAAGGCAGCCGCTTTAAGGCGATTAACGTTAAAGATCTGTGGTAAGCACCTTATAATTACACTATTGCGCTAGTGCTCAATTGAGCTATAAAGGAGGTTCTCAGTGTCATACTTTGAAGACATCGTACTAGGTAAGGCCTCCCTTCCAGATACTGCCTTCCAATGACTTATAAAGCTGATAGGAACTGGTGGCAGCAATGTTCGATCCTCCTCCTCCTCCTCCTCCTCCTTCTCCTCGTCCTTCTCCTCCTCCTCGTCCTCCTCCCCCTCGTCCTCGTCCTTGTCCTCCTCGTCCTCCTTGTTGTTATTCTCCTCCTTGTCGTTATTCTCCTCCTCTATAGTATCCGGCTGTGCTAATAACGGCGGCGACGAGTGTATAAATAACGGTGATGGTGGCTGCAGCGCTAGCGGCGGCGTACGACGCCGTGCTGGGCGACGCTGCGTCTTTTTTAGAGCTCTCTTGGAGGCCCGCGGCGGCGGTAAGGTGTTGGATAATGTACGTTTACGTCTCTGGCGCTTATTGGCACGAGCTGATACGCGTACGGCTGAATCCATAGGTAAACAACAACTACTCTATACAAATTGTCTAATCCGGTTAGACTAGAGCACGATTTTGGGTAGCGACAGCGAGGTTTAAAGGCGTGGGTAGGTAAGAATAATTAATTCCATCGATTTCCATACAAAGTTTGGTGGTGGGTGGTGCGCGGGCTTACTCCGGCCCAAGTCCACGATATTTCGCAAAGGACTGTATATTAATTAATTATAGAGCCGCTTCTATAGATTAATTTAACGGTATTTCTAAGACGATAGCTATTGTAGAGGTAGAGATTAATTTTGTTAAAAAAAGGTAACTGCTCTATATATAAAACAAGTTGGACCGCCTAAGAAACCTTGCGAAAGTCCCTTAGACTATAGAATCAACTTTTTAACAAAAAAGGTTAGCGATATCCGCTTGCGGATATACGTATGTCCGCTAATTGATTCTATGGTCTGAGCTTGCTGAGGTAACACGTAAGGTTGGGTGAGGATCTGCATGCCAAGGATTCCAGCGTGTTTCGTAAACGACTAATTTTAGTTCGTTTTGCAAACAACTAATTTTAGTTCGTTTTGCAAACAACTAATTTTAGTTCGTTTTGCAAACAACTAATTTTAGTTCGTTTTGCAAACGACTAATACGTTAAATCATGTTCCGTGGTTGGCGCAACATTGCTTCTCCCTAGGATTTGCTATGTCGATACTGCAGACATGTTCAAGCTTAAAGTTGACATAGTTGACGGGGTATCTTTGTATAGAAATATTTGCAGAGGCTTCAACCATGTCTAAGTGATTAACCGCCAGGACCTGAACCTCCATCGCTAAGAAATATTTCAATCACCCTTATCATTCTTTCTTCTCTCAATCTCTTCTCTCTTTCCCTCCCTTTCTCCAGTTCAGGCACCTTGATTATTTCCTCTGAGAATATAGCCGCAAAATTCTTATTAATCAGCTGCATCCTGGCCACCTCTGGAATTTGGCTCAGCGTCTTCCTACGCACGGAAACCTTTGGCGATGCAGGGAGTTCAACACTAGACCGAGGAGTCCCGGATGGCCTGATAGAGTTTGCAATTTCAACCGCGATGCGCGAGAGCATAGATGTGAGAAGAACAAAGGAGACGTTATGGTTAGGAGCCGAAGATAGAATCTCAAGAACCCATGTGCGTTCATCTTCAAGCGATAACTGCTGCTTTGTCCTCTCTCGGGCAACCATACCGCTCTCCAACTTCTCCCACAACCCCCCCGTTATAATTCCATCCTCCAGGCTTCGGAGGAATACTATTAGCGTTCCAGCCAGTGTTTCGAGCCTTTGCATTGGCACAGTCTTGACGTCAAATGCTGATTCAAAGGGTTGATCACAATCGAGAGCCTCATAAATCATCGGTCGTAGAGCATCTCTAGTAGCGCTGCTAGTTATGTACCAGCTTCCTTCTGCAAACGGCCAGCCAGCATTGTTCTTCCACGGAGGTCTGTCATTACCTGAGCTGGTCATATCCCATTCCGCGAGAGTCCTCTCGACTAGGTCTTCTACAGATTCCGTCAGCCGGAACAGTTCCCTCGGAGCTGACCACATTACCCCTTGGTCATCCCCAGTCGGCTTCTGCCGCTGAAGTCTTCGAATTCCTCCTTCCGGAATTCTGATGAGTTTGTCGATAGAGCGGCCGAAGGAAGATTGTAACCAACGGCCACGTACTGGTAGGAAGTGGTCTCGTCCGTTTTCGACCCGGAGGACAAGTATATCCTCGAGTCCGGTCGCGTCATTATTAAGGTCACGGACCATGTCGATGGCGTCGACAAGGAGCTTTAGCTCGGCGTTACATACTTCACCGGGCTCAATTGTGTACTGTTTATGCCCATTGAAAGCCCCAACACTCACGTCCGGTTCTCTGTCAAATATAATCGAAAGCCATGGGGGTGTCGGTCCCCCCGGCTGCCCTTTTGCGACTGGCCTGTCAACAAAACCGATTGTCGCTTGAACCCAACCTGTATTCGCTATGGTGACGCCACGGCGTTTCGATGTTGCGAACCTGACATCTCCGAAATTGACTCCCTCCAAATTGGCTACATCGATGTCCACGGTTTCACTACCATCGGTGCCAATCGAATGGTCCACAATCAATGTGATTGTCGGTCTGCCTTCGTTTTCTGCCCGATCAAGTTCCCGAACTACCTCTTGGTGAACACGAGCTTTCAAATCGGGGACTACAGCATCATACTTGAGAACAAAAACAGCGTCGAGTGGTTTATGATCTGAGGATATAACCCGTTGGTGAGCCGTATAATACTCAAGAAAAATTTCGTCCTGAAACCCTTCTTTGGTGACTATAATTTCAGGTTCCGCGTCTAAATATTCGTCATAGTCGTCCCCATCCGTTTCTGGGTTGTAATCGAACAGTACGTCTTCGTCCGCACCAGCTTCCTCCATTCCTCGAGCTTTCATTTCTTCATCTTTCTTCTTTGCTGCCTCCTCTTCTATAACCTTTGTATCGTAGGCAAGCTTGTCCCTACGGGTTCTATACAGAATTCGATCGCACCAGCTTGGACACCTCTTCTTCTCACTTGAGTCAAAGACCCCAACACTACCGATATCATATTTGTAGGTCGGCAAAAATTCGAGAGGTCCTTCTCTCCATCCATCGTGAAACGCTTTCCTTGCTTTCTGTTGCTGATGGAGTTCATCATGAGACAGTAGAGATGATAATGTCGTATGCAGTGATGTAGGGTCCAAATGTGCTAGCATAGGTATCGAATCTATGGAGGTATCTTCAGTCACTGTTGAGTGCTGTGAATGGTAGTTGGAAGATTGGTCTGTAGTAGAAGAAGCCGAGGAACAACTTTGAGGGACCGAGGAATTTTGGAACTCTTCAGAGTCGCCTTTCTCAGAGCTCGACACAGGTTGCCCAGCAGTTCCGTACTCCCCTCGAGTGTGTAACGTTAAAAGGTGCCGCACATCATCACCAGACATTCCCTCAAGCCTGTAATTGAGGTCGCCGAACCAGAATGCAAAATCTTCTTGACCTAAAGCTTCACCACTAGCTTGAGAAGTTCCCATCGAATCAACGATAGGATCGAATTTAGTGCGATTAGTAATTTGAGAGGCATCCCAATTTCTCCTGCCTAAAGCAGCTTTGTCAGCTCCCGCAGCCAGGTGAGAATTGATAAAGACAAGTCGGGTTGTCTCTCCCAGTACTAAACGCGCAGTGACTGCTCCTTTGTTGCCCATGACCCCCATCACACCAGTGCCTACGCTTGTAGTGCTAATAGACTTGACTTCGGAGACAAATCTTGGAGAGATGTAGACTAGGAGAAGTAGTCCGATCAACTGCTGCTCGGCTACCAATTCATATCCTGGGGGTAGTGCCTCCTGAATGGCAGCTTTGAATCGGTTTGATGGTGATGGGTCTGTATATGGTCGAAGAGCTTCTGCTGGAGAGTTAATATCCACAATCTCCTGCAGCCCTAAAGCATAGATTCCAATATCTTCTCCACCGGGCACCGAACCAGAGTCGTTTTTTGGAATTGTAGATTCCTTCTTGGACTTTCTGGCTTCTTGGTCTTCTATGCTCTCCCGTTCGCTCAAGCCATTCTTCCCTGTACTACTAAGAGTCAAGCCAGTCATAGCTTCCTCGATTCCCTTGCCTTCCACGAACCAACCCCCAATATCCTTCTCCGTCCCCTTAAGCGCGGCGACATTCCAAGTGCCAACTTTGATACGAATCTCTCGTGGCCTAGTATACTCAGATCTTCTCGCATAAACTGCCTGCGAAAGAGTTTGGCGGGTTGATATGGCAGAGCTGGGAGCGCCAGGAAAAGCACCGGGGATTTTCGAGTCCAGCGAATCGACAGACCCATTGCTACCATTCGACGAGGGCATGATAAAATTAAGAGCTGTGGTTGAGAAGGTAACATAAGCGCCAGAGATGGCATCAGACTATACAGAAGAAATATAGGCAGACATTATCGTAAATGACGGACTAGAGACGAATCTGGAATTGGTAATGAAATGCCGGCTGGCTGGAATGACGATACCTGCAGCACGGACCATATTCTCAAGATCGCAGGGCTGAGCAGCCCGAGCTGACCTACACATCAACACCAGAACCCCTCCCCAAATCCCGGCCGCCACCACCATATATGACTATGGCTTCCCGGAAGGCCAAGGCACGAGCACATCAGGCCGAACCCCTACCTCAACCGTCAGACTATGAAACTGATGCGCCAAACCTTGATATCCTTCCTCCCCCACCGCGATCGAATACTGAGCTCAATCTCTCCGTTATCCAACGTCACAACCCATCCGTCAGATCCATTTTGTCCATCGCACCATATGCTGTTGTCTACCTCTTCTCTCCTGCCGCTCAAGCTTGGGAAAAATGTGGCATCGAAGGGACACTCTTTGTCTGCCAACTTACCCAGAGTAGTATCGGCGCCGATCGGTACGCTGTGACCATTCTCAATCGACGCGGACTGGACAACTTCACAACTGAACTATTAAGTGGGGATGATGTGGAGAACACTGAGGAGTATGTGATTTTGCAAGTTGGGGCAGAGGATGGGACGCCGCAGATATATGGGTTGTGGATTTTCTCGGAACCACCCCCATCCTCAACGGCGAGCACCAGGACGATCAACGCACAAATTATCCAGGACTGTGCGATACAAGCCGAGATGAGTAGGAAACTATTGGAACAGGAGTTAAGAGACAGTAATGGCGCACAGCAGATTGCTGAGGATGCCCAAGCTGAGGAGGAGAGCGTGCCTATGGGTCGGCAGTTGTCACTACGAGAATTGTTCGGCCAGCAGAGGGCGCAAGATGCCGGTTGGAGTGTACACAATCATCACAGCTCATCATTAAAGTCAACACAATTCACAACAACGCTCGATACAGACTTCTTCAGAGCTACGACTCGATTCACTCCTGCAAAGCATCCCCAAAAGCCACCTCCCCAACCAATGAATGCACAAAGTGGGGACGATTCGGATGCTATTGGGCAACTCTTCTGGAAGGCGAAACAAGGGTATCGGGTTAGTTGATAAAGCACCAGATTCTAAGATACTATCTAATATGGAACAGTAAAACGTGGAGGCAAACTGGTATTCATGCACATACTCATCGTGTATTTGTAAAGCATCAAGATACCCAGGCATTCTAGTTAGCATATGAATATTTTTATGCTTCTAGGCTTCGCTTTTTTAGATGGGAGAGAACTCCTTGTCATCACTAAGATAAGCTTCTGAACGCTGCATTGAGATCCAGAAGTCTATCCCCCGCAACCGTATGTTTAACTTTATATACTCTAAATAAGAGAAAGATTAGCGACTAGAAGGAGCCGTAATTATAATATAAACTAACTCCTTTTTTGCACAACGAGAGCACTGAGTAGATATTATCTTACTAAGTAATAATATCGCAGTAATAGTGCGAGCACGTTATTAGGCAGATAAAAAAGGGTTTGCTTTAAGTATAATAAGTAACTAAGGGAATTAAATTAAATAAAGGAATATTATACCTCTAGTAAACAACCTAGAGATGCTAGGTATTTTTAAGGATAAAGATAAGGAGGAGGGGGATAGTGTTACGGACCCTATAAGTACGATATTACAACTACTTAGAGAGAAGTTAGAATTAGCTAGATAGTTAATAGAAGCACGGTCCAGAATAGAACTAGTAGAGCTATATAACGAGGAATAGTAAGCGAGGTTATATAAGGAGCTTTATAAGGTCTACAAGGTCTACAAGGTCTATTACGTATCTTATATATAAGGAAGAGTTTCTTAGGCGTAGTATTGTATATTTAAAGGACTATAGTCCTTACCTTAGATAGCTTCTCTCTTTATAGTAAATCTTAGAATATAATTAGAGTTTAATCTATTAGGTACCTACTCTATAGTAAAGCTTATTACTTTATTTTATTTATATACCTAGCCTATTACCATAGTATTTACTATAAGGCTTTGTTATATAGTAAGTCTTATTAGTACTTAACTAGTATAGCTTTACTAGACCCTTACTAGTATAATTAAACTAGGGTTAGTTAATAATCTATCTTAATTACTATCTAAGGGCCTTTAGTACGAAATATAGGAGGGTCGATTTTAAGACTAAAATCTCTTTTTATCTTTTTTAATACCCTATCTCTACTCTAAATAATATATTTTTAAACATCTATTCAATTATTGTAAGGGATATTATTGCGGACACCTCGGGTTGCCTTTAGGACAACCTTTAGACGCCCCTCGGATGGTTGCCGGTCACGTGCCGGAGGCACGTGCCTATAGTATATAGTCTCCACGATCCCAGAGGCCTTACCTCCTTAAGGATTCGTCTCTCTTACTAATCTATCCTGTTCTATAATCGTGTCCTTATAGCCCCCTATCTATAAAGTCCCCTTACATTTAAATCCTTCCTACTCTATCTAGAAGGGCAGCTGGCTTTAAGGACTAGATTGTTTATTTATATCTTTTGTTTATATCTATTATCCTCCCTTAAAATCTCGCGACGACCTAAATGGAAACTCTATAAATACCTTATAAACAGCCGTCGCGCTAAGGTAGGAAGGTCCCTCTGATAGTAAAAGATTACAATAATACAAACCTCTAGGTAAGATGGCTAAATAAGCCCTAATACCTAGATACACCAAGAGCTTAAAGACTCTTGTATACCTACGGTTACTAGTAATACTAAGGAAAACGTAAATACCCTCTATAATGGTTATAATACTGCTAGAAAGCAGCCGGAACCCCTTTAGCCCCACTTAGGCTAATTAGAAGATTAAGCACTAGATATAACCCCAAAATCTTCCCCTAAACTAGAAATACCAGAGGAATACACTAATATGCCTAATTAGGGACCTAACCGGAACCCTCCTAGAAGACCACCGGCCTATAATTAGTATAGTGGCAGTATATAGACTGCTTATAAGCTAAGTAGGCCTACCCCTTTAGGCAATCCAACCTAACTACTAACTTAAGACTTAAGCCTTATAGGGAAACCTATATTAGCTACTAGTACTAATACTACCTCTATAGCTGGAGCTTCTCTAGGCCTAAGGTTAGAAAGTTAAGAGCCCTACACTAATTTTCTTTAAGGAGGATATTAGGAAGCTGCCGTAAGGCTCTTAAAAGCTATATAGGAAGGAGCTACTAATAAATATATTAGAAACCTCTAGGGGTAGGTCCAAATCTAGTAGAGCTTAATTTAAGCTAGATAAAAAAATTTATAACCTAGCTAAGGCTAAGGGCCTTTTAGGGGATACCTAGTACCTACCTAAGGAGGTATGGAAGACTTAGAGAGGTATCTATATAGCGAATAGAAAAAGGATATAGACTAACTGGCCAAGGCCTCTAGTAGTTTAGAACTCCGCTAGAGACCTAACACCTAATAGTTAAATAATTAGGTTTGTGAAATAGATAACTTCTTTAAGATGCTAATAATATAAGATAATACTAAAGAGCGTACCTATTGGATTATTAGTAAGATTAAAGATTAATCCCTAAACTAGATTGCACTAAATTAGCTTAATAAAGAGCAAATTACTATATAGTCGTAGCTGCAACCCTTCCTAAAGAAGTGGACTTAAGATCTATATATTATATAATATAATTACGTAGAACTATTCTAGAATGGGATATAGCTTGACCGCCACGATTTCCGCTAGTTTATAAACTTTATAGAAACTTATACTTAACTAATAAATCTAGAGCCCTTTAAAAACAAGGACGGTAGTATCTATAAGAAGGAGAAAATTAGATTTATCTAGGCTAGAATTAAGCTAGTAATTTATAATAAAATAAAGCGCGTAGGAGCCCTATTGCGGATTACTATATATACAGATTTTAAATAAGCAGTTCTAAACGCTAAGGATATAGTAAGGAACTAGACCTCTTCTAGTAAGAAGCTAGGGGGTAACTAGAAATATAGGCACTCTAGTAGCAATATAGGGCAGACCTAAACTTTAAAGAAGCCATTCTTAAAGAGAAATCTAAAAGGGTTAAAGTTAGGGACCTTAAGTAATAGGAAAGACTCCTAGGGCTAACCTAATACCTATCTGGCACCCTTATAGGAACACTCTAAAAAGTTAAGAGAAAACTTCTCTAGAGGTAAACCCAATTGGAAAAACAAGTAGGGTAATAACCGCACTAATAATCTAAAAAAAGAAAAGCCCTAGTTGCGGACCTCTCCTAGCTGCAACTAGGGTAAGATATAGAAGGAGAGACTCTCTATATTACTATTAAGCTGGAAATGGTACTCCCTATAGGCGAGGTATATTAGTTTTAAGCACTATACAACAGCGGCGCCGAAATTAATCTTATATAATATAATTTAGTAAAAGAGTATAAGCTTATCCTATTACTAAAGTAGTGGAAACCTATTATAGGGTTCTTAAATAAGCATTAAATCAAACTATATAGTTACCATAAGCTTACAGTATTAGTGGCTAATATATATAACTATACTAAGGTGGTTAGCCCGCAACCCTTCTGGGCGGCTAGCTTTATAGGCTATAACCTTATTCTTAAATATCCTTAGCTTGTAGAAGTAGATCCTAAGATACGCTTTAAGATAGGAGCCTTTAAATAGTGGAATAATAAAGAATTATAAGGGCGTATTTTACTAATAAGCTTAAAAGATATCCTAAAAGATATAGCTTTAGGAGAAATAGTATACACCCTATACCTAAAGAAGTATTAGATCTAATCCCTATTCTATAGCAAGATAGGTATAGAGCCTAGTATAGGCGATAACCCTTCTGTAATAGATACCCTATGGGGAACTACCAGACAGGTTATAGAGACACTACAGGGAGGCGGCGATCTTGAAAATCTTACAAAATACTTCCACCGCCATAGGTTACTCTAGCTTAAGCAATACACAGAGAGTATACTATAATACCTTAAACGCTGTATTAAAGAATTTCCTACCCTCTACTAGCTACCGCATAAAACTGTCTAACATATAGTAGTAACTATATATAAACAGCTACTATAGCGCGTAACGCTGCCTGTAAGCGTCCTAAGGGACCTCTAGGACCTACCTAATAATAATATAAAGGATAAACGCGACCCCAATTTATTAAATATCCTAGTAGGCCTAAGGGACTTACTAAGGGTATTTTTAGGTAGGTAAGCAAAAGTCCTTTAGCGGAACTTAGAATATAATTATGTAATTAATCTAGAAGAAGGTAAACAACCGCTAAACCTTTCTATTTATAACCTCTCTTATAAAGAGCTTAAGATCCTATAGGAGTACCTTAATAGCTTACTGGAAAAGGGATAGATATGGCCTAGTAAGTCGCTAGCAGGCGCGCTAATCCTCTTTGTCCCAAAACTAGATAGGACTATAAGGCTATACATAGACTATTTCGGTCTTAATAAGATTACAATTAAGAACTGTTACCTACTACCACTAGTTAGTAAAATGCTGGATTAACTATCTAGGGCGAAGATCTTTATAAAGCTAGACCTATAAGACGCCTATTATAGGCTCTATATTAAAGAAGGGGATAAGTAGAAGACCGCTTTTAAAACCTAATACGGCCACTTTAAGTATATGGTAATGCCTTTTAGGCTAGCTAATGCGCCTACAACATTTTAATTATATATTTATAGAGCCTTAGGGGGACTAGTTAACCGCATATATATTATCTACCTAAATAATATTCTAATCTACTTAGAAGATAAGAATTAGTACAAGTAACACGTCTATAAAGTGCTAGAATGCTTAGATAATTAGGGCCTCTATACTAAGGCGTTAAAGTATATATTTAATACTAAGCAGGTTGAGTTCCTGGGTTATATTATAACGCCTATAGGTATAGTTATGGACCTAGTATAAGTATAGATAATTTAAGAGTAGCCAGAGCTAGAAAGCTATTAGGATATTTAAGTATTCCTAGGCTTTGCCAATTTCTATAGGCGCTTTATCTATAACTACTTGGACGTTGCCTAATACCTATCTAACTATATTGCTAAAACTTCCTAAGACCCAGCCTAAGGAGCAAAAAGCTTAAAGGTAAAAAGGAAGAAAACTAAGAAGGGACTAACTAAATAGTACAAACTATAGATATGGCCCAGAAAGGTCTAGGAAGCCTTTTAGGAACTATACATAAAGTTTACGGAAACTCTATTATTATGGCATTTTAACCCAAATTAGCCACTAATAATGGTTACTAATATATTAAATTTTACCCTTATTAGTATCCTACTATAACCTAATAGGCATCCAGATACTACCCAGCTCTACTAGAGACTAGTAGCATTCTATAGTAGAAAATTCCAGGGACCTAAAGTTAGGTATTATACCCACAACAAGGAACTGCTTGCTATAGTTAACTACTTTAAATAGTAGCAATACTACCTTAAGCACGCGAGCCATACTACTTGTATACTTTTAGATTATTATAATCTACGCTACTTTATAACTATAAAGGAGCTTATACCTTAACAAGCCAGATAGGCAGAGGAGCTTATATAATTTAACTTTAAGATTAAATATAAGCTAGGGGAAAATAACCCTGCTAATAGACTGTTATAACAGCCAGACTATACTAAAGGCTTTAAAATAGGAGAAGGAAAACAGATAATAAATATCTTACTCCCTATATTATAGAACAAGCTCTAGGTATAGAATACTTAAGTACCTACAGCTCTATATATTAAGTCTTAGGTAGTGCAAACCCTATTAGTCTCTACTAACGTTCTAGCTAGTACCCGGTCCGTTGCTAATAAGGGTCCAAAAATACCTAAATAGGATGTCTCTAATATAAGTTTGGAACCTAGTAATATATTACCCTTAATTACTAAGCTATTCCCTTAAACCAAAAGTAAAGCTATAGAGCAATTAGAACCCAGAGCCCTATAATAACTAAAGGACTTTAACTTTATAGCGGCCTTTCTAATATATACGCACTAAGAAGTTATAAGATCCATAGTACTATCTAGTCTTATACTTAGAGTAGTATAAGGCGAAATAGCTTTTACCTAAAAACTATCTAAAAGGTTAACAGATCTTATCTATAAGGTATAATAGAGGGATGCCTCCTATGCTATCTTTAATGCGGAAGTAGACTGGAAATATAATAGAAAGGAAGCTAAAAGGCGCTAAAATTAGGAACTAGACCTAATAGGCCTACTGCGTAGAAATGGCAAGGTTTAGGTACTATAAGAAGTAAATCTACAATAGAAGATCCTTATAAGGAATTACAATAATCCTCTAGGCAGCCACTATAGTTAAGTTAAGACAGTGGAATTACTTTAACGTAAATACTATTAGCTAAAGCTTAAGTAGGAAGCAAAGGAGTATATTAGCTACTATAAGAAGTGTTAAGTATATAAAATCTAAAGGCATAAGCCATGGGGTTTACTTAAATTAGTTCCCCCTACTAGTAAGCTATAGTAATATTATACTATAGACTTTATTATAGATCTCCCGCCCTTAAAATATGGGTAAGAATAAACATATAATTCAGTTCTAATACTTATTAATAGGTTTTTAAAGTACGTCTAATACCTTCCTATTAATAAGACGATTAATATATAAGTACTTATAAACCTAATTAAGGAGAAATACTTTCTTAAAGTAGATTAACTATACTCTATTATTACTAATAGGGGCAGCGTCTTTATAAGCTAGTGTCACGGAGTGAGTACAAGTGGTGATAATATATAGCGAAGTAGATATTATTAAGCTATGTACATAAACTGTGTGATAAAGTCAAGACGTTGCGTAAGGAGAGAAGGTAAGGAAACGGGAAGAAAGG
>Ga0307507_10002804_pt1 | contig 35425 bp, 15 predicted proteins | sample 7_EM_MG_FD_207223 | JGI IMG/M metagenome (GOLD analysis project Ga0307507, IMG submission 207223) | Populus trichocarpa ectomycorrhiza microbial communities from riparian zone in the Pacific Northwest, United States - 7_EM | ecosystem: Host-associated > Plants > Roots > Unclassified | place...
GTAGAGCTTCGTGTATGTAGAGCCTCGTGCAGAGCCCCAGTAGTGTTGCTTGAGGGGTGTGCATAGGGTGTTGCTTTGGGGGGGTATCCTGCCAGGAACCTGACAGGACGATCAGGAAATACTAGTTCCCTGTCAGGAGCCTATCAGGACGATCAGGAAATATTAGTTTCCTGTCAGGAGCGCATCAGGATGGTAGGGTCCTGTCAGGAGCCATCAGGACGACCAGGACGATCAGGACCAGATTTGCTATTAAGCAAGCTGGCTTGACAGCTTGCTTGGCTTGCTTGCTTGCCCGCTTGATAGGAAATATATATATAAATTTTTAGTAGAGATCTGAAGTTCGTGATAGATTTTTGGAGTTGTGGATGATCGATTTTGGATATTTCTGAGTATGCAAATGGACCAAACAAGACTATTTACGTAATACACCAGCCACGTGGCTCAAAGCTCTATCGACGCGTCGAAAGCTTGGAAGACTACCAGACGATCACCTATTGGCGACTCAGCCGAAGCTCGCATAGATAGCTCTTGATATATTGATTACACTGGCTATAAGTGACGACCGCGAATGGGCGTTCAGTGAAGCTGGTGATCTCCTAGAACCGCATCTTTCGAAGCTTCGCGCTAATATTTGTGACGGGCTCGTACAAATGCTTCTGAACCGAAGCTTGTAGATTGCTACCATACAAGAATACTAAGCTAAGGAGAAGAAGAAGTCTGTTAGAGACTGGCAAGATATAAAGGGGTCGTCAAGGCGCTAGTAGTAAGCGAGCCAATGGCGATTTTCCATCCCGGGGATGGAAAATCCTGATTGGTTGGCAGGAGTTAGGGTCCACTGAGTATGGTAGGTGGCGTTGCCCCAGCACCGTTACATTACCCCCCCCTCCTAAAAAAGCCTGCCCTTAGGCGTTGTCTGAGCTCCTTATTATCATCTAAATTGTTATAGTTATCTACCCCTTCTTCCCAGCATTTAATCCAGCTTTCTAATTGGCGTGGTGGTCTAGGGAGGTTAGGGTAGGCTAGGTGGAAGTCCCGTAGCTTATAGGGAGAGTACTTAAAATTAGATACGGGGTACTATTCTAGATCTTTGTCGTAACCTACCCAGCTTATACAGTATTTTAGGGTACCGCGGTCTTTCTTAACTGCTAAGATCTCTTTAACTTCCTATTTTTTATCCTCTGCAATCTAAATTGGTGGTAGGGGGTCGTTGTACTGTCTAGGTAATGGGTTGTCCACAGCCTTCTATAGTTGGTCTAGAGAGAAGACAGGGTGGATCTTTATTAACTCTAGTAGCTTAACCTTAAAAGAGTGCCCTACCTTCTTAGGGATCTTGTAGGGGCTAGCCATTTGGTGGTCTAGCTTATAGCTTGGCCTCTAGGTCTTCCAGTTCTTTATTAACACCTATACCTTATCTCCTATATGGAAGTCTACCTCGCGATAATATTGGTTTATGTCAGCCTCTTTCTTCTCTTGTACTTTTTTTATAATTGCTTGGGCAGTCTCCTAGGCTCTGTGTATTCTCTTAGCAAATATCTAGGCCTCTTTATAGCTAAGGCGTTCACGGGCCGTTATAGGTCCTATAGGTCTATCCCAATTAAAGGATGTTTGTGGCTTGTATCCATAGATTAACTTAAATGGCGACATTCCTATACTATTATAAGGGAGCATAAGCTGTGCGTAGTCTATTATAGGCAGTAGTTCCGACTAGTTGTCCTAGTAGTAATTGACAAAGGGGCAAAGTTGTTAGTTAAGGTACTAGTTTATAATCTCGGTTTGGCCGTTAGTCTAAGGGTGGAATACAGTAGAGAGCTTAATCTTAATCCTAAGGATGCGGCAGAATTTATCCTAGAAGTCCGATATAAATTAGGGTCCATAGTTAGAGACAATTAACTTAGGAGCGCTATGGATCTGGTAAATGTTATTAACATATATACAGGCTATATCTTTTGTGGTTATAGTCTTGAAGTAGGGGAGGAAAATGGCTTACTTACTTAGTTAGTTAACTATTACAAAGGCTATATTATAGCCATATTTATCCTTTGGGAATGATTTAAAGTCTATTATAATATGCTGCTAAGGGTGTTTAGGAACTAGTAGTGGTTATAACCATCTAGGGGTTTGATCCCTAGGGGTATCTACCTATTTGCAAGCATGACAATTCCTAATAAACCGTTCTATATTGGACAGGAGTCCTTGCTAGTAGTAGCGAGGCGCTAGTAGTTAGTGGGTCTTATCTTAACTAGGGTGCGCTATAGAGACTTAACAGTAGGCTTTATGGATCAGCTCTATTTATAGGTTGTTAATGTCTGGAACTATAAGCCGTTCTTAGTATAAGAGCAGTCCGTCTTTTATTTCTAAATCAGGGTTGCCTTCTATAGCTTGGTTGCGGAGGGCTTTTAGGGATTTAGCTGTGCGGTTCGCGATTAGAATGCGGTTAATTAGTCCCATTAGTTTATCTAGGATCTCTCCTTCTATAGGCGCCAGCTTATTCTATTTAGAGTTTAGTTCCTTAAGGATATATAGGTTAAGCTGTTTAGGACGGAGGAGGGCATGTGTCCGGTGTTAAGCCTTTAGCTTATCCTATAGTTTTACATCCTGTTCTCTTTAGGTAAGGGTATTAGCTTTAGAATTTTGCCTACTAGGGCAGTATATGATCGTAAAGAAGAATTGGGAGAGTATTTTAGCCCACCTAGCCTATTGACTGGTAAGCTGCTTTGTTGTTATAAAATACTTAAGGGCTTTATAATTAGTATAGATTTTAATCCAAGAGTCTATGCTTTTAAGCTCTGCGCGCCACTGGGGCAATAATTATATAATAGCCAGCATTTCCTTATTGTGTACCTTGTAGTTATACTTAGCTGGGGCCATTATCTTTAAGAAAAACGCTATAGGGTACCACTCGCCATCTAGGTATAACTGTAAGAGAACTCCCACTACTACTCTATTGGAGGCATCCATTTCCAGTATTAATTTAAGGTCTGGGTCATAGTGATGGAGAATTAGGGAGGAGGTAAGTCAGTTCTTTAACTCCTTAAAAGCTTTTGTATAATTATTATCAAAAACAAAAGGCGTATTATTCTTCGTTAGTTATATAAGAGGCTTAGCTATAACCCTATAGTTATAGATAAACCGATAATAGAAGTTACAGAAGCCTAGAAAGGACTAGATGCCTTTTATAGTATAAGGGGGTTTCCAGTTGCGTATCGCCTTAACCTTCTTAGGGTTAACTTCAATTCCTTTTATACTAACGATAAACCTAAGGTACTTTGTTCGTTTTACTCCAAATTTGCATTTCTTAATATTGACTTATAGGCCTGCATTCCGTAGCCTCTCTAGGACCTTTTTAATATGAACTTGGTGCTTAAGTTCATTGTCTAGGTATACCGTACAGAATTCGTTAAGGTAGTTAAAAAGAACATTATTTATATACCGTTGGTATGTAGCTGGCCCATTTGTTAGTCTAAAAGGAAGAACTTTGTATTTGTAAGAACTATAGTGGGTATGGAATGTTGTTAGATCCTCTGATGTAGGGTCTATCCTAATTTGGTAGAAAGCTTGGCGGATATTAAGCTTAGTAAAGATTTTGGCTTGGCTTAGATATATAAGGGTCTCATTAATTAGGGGGAGAGGGTAACAATCTTTCTAAGTAATAGTGTTTAGTTTCCAATAGTTGATGCAGAAGCGGAGGCCTTTATTAGGTTTCTTTATAAAGAGAATAGGGGAAGCAAAAGGGGCCTAACTTGGCTTAATAAACCCCTTATAGAGGTTATCGATTAAGTACTGTTTAGTTGCTTTTAGTTCCTCTATAGTTTGCTAGTAAAGGGGGCTGTAGCCTAGAGAGTTGTCGGCCTCTAGTTAAATCTTATAATTATAGGTTTAGTAGGGGGCAGTATATCCAAGGCTGCTTTTAAGAACGCGTCTCTATAGTCTAAGAGGTATATAGGGAGGAGGCGCTTGATTAACTCCTTATTAGTTTCCTCTACTAGCCCTTCTTCCTTCTTATTAATAATCCGGTTAATTTTGTATAAGCTGGTTATAAAGACCTCGTTGTCCTTCCAATATATATTAAAGTGGAAACCTATGGCGCTAATTGCCGCGATATCTACTATAGGGGGGTTATGTGGTAGTAGGGTGTCCGCGGCCTTAGGGGCTTTTAGCGTATTGGTGTTATCTTTACTCCTTTTAGCTCTTGTTATATCTTCCAAAGATTATCCTCTAAGTCCTGTTAGTATGTCCTCTTCCCTATTAGCCGGATCTCCGCAATTTAGAAGTTGTCTATATTACTATCCGTTTTACTTCTGTAAGTAGAGTCCTCCTTAACTGTAGTCCTTTAGGGGAGTATTCTTGTTGGTATAGATTTCTTACTGGCCTTGTGATGGGTATCTTCTTAAGCAAAAGCTAGGTCGCGGTCCCTAATATCCTACTAGTAGGTAGGATTAGCCTTCGTGGCTAATGTTTTACAGTTAGTATGGATCTCTCTAATAAAGGAGGGTAACTTTGGTCTACTCTCCGGCCAGACAAACTGTCTTTATTAAATGTTTAGCTAAATATTAAAGTAGGACATCTATTTTTGGCTAAGGATTATGTTATAGGACCCTAGGTCTAGGATATAAAAGGGGATACCGAACTGGTGTTGTCCATTAATAGCAATATATAGCTTTAAGATATAGGTAACCAGCTTACCAGCTTAGCCATTGTAGCCTTTTACTTGAATAGGCTTCTTTAGTTGGGTAGCATTTATATTTAAGAACTTAGCAACGTTATTTATATAAGTAGTGTTTATAAAGGCAAAGCTATTTGCTCTAGTGTTAATAAGGGCAGTTATATTAACTCTATATCTATTTTAAGATACTGTATATGGAATTGTAAAGTGTTTTCCACCTATTAGCTGACTTAGATTAATCTCTTTAAGATCAATAGGATACCCTAGGGGGGAGTCTTTCCCTAGGGTTCTTCTTTTTTTGACTTATTGGGCGTTTCTTCTTCCTCTATCTCCTTGATATTACCTGTATTCTTTAGCTCTGGGCAGGATATAGCAAAGTAACTATCCTTTCTATAATTAAAGCACGTGACCGTGGCAGGGTTAATTAGGGTATTGTAATGAGCATTGGTTAAAGGTATGGTATATAGCGGGTTAGGCAAGGTTTGCTAGTAGGCAGTTATAACCGCTTTTAGTGTAAGGGTGGTTATGGTTTGTCTTCTAACGCCAGCTCCCGTTGGTATAGCGGATAGGTTGCGTTTGCTATAGGACCTCTTTAGTTGATTAGAACGAGTATTAATTTGTTTTAGTTCTAAATCTAGTAACAAATATTGGGCTACAAGTCTTTGGTAGGTTAGTAGGTTGTCTAAGGCTACCGCGATCTTCTCTTATAGTTGGACTGTTAGCTTGTTGTATAGGTCCAAACGATAGTTTTTAGGGGGGACCTGGCCTTCGCCTGCTAGGTATAAGAATTGAGTCTGGAACTTAGTAAAGGATTGGTTTAATTTCATTATTAGGCGATTATAGTTGTAATGGGCATCCTGTACTTTATTTGGATTGACATAGATAGTAGCTAGGTGCTGTATTATCTTGTTAATAGATGTAAACTAAATAGGTAACTCGTCCTTGAACTTGGCCTAAAGGTGTCGCTAGGCGTCCCCAATGGTTTAACCGAAGAGGTAGAGCATTTTAGCTTCTTTAGAGGGGAAATGGTTGTGGTTAATATGAAGCTTTCCTTGTACCTGGATTCTCCAGTTCTTAAAGGTCAGGTCTACGCCGTTTAATAATGGTGGGGGGTTAGGGAGCTTGACGGACTTTAATTACTTTGTTATTGTATCCGTACTCTCTGGTATATTGTATTTGGTAGAGTGAATGGGTTAACTAAGGCTTTATAAAGGGGAGGCTGGGCTATTTTATAAGGCAGTAAGGCTTTCTAGGATCTCCTTTAGAGTCTCTTATATGCTTTGGGCTTGAAGACAATTAACCTTCTAATTGGCTGCAAGGGCATAAATCTGCTTATATACACCTATAATATTGTCATTGTCTTTGATTTCTGATCCTAACTGGACCTCATATTCCTCTTAGGTAGAGGCAGGTCTTTTAGATAAGCTTGCTTTAGGTGCTATCGTCGGCTTCCTAAGGTTTGTTAGAATTGTATAATTCGGTTTTGATTCCAGGGTTCTTTTATAGGTATAGGTTAAGTACAGTCTGGCCTATAAAGTGGGATATTGTCAGGGCCTTCTCAGGCGTAGTAGTGTGGGTTTTTTAATGTCTGAGTATAACACATTAACGCGTTGTTGCAGACGAAGGTCTTTTTGGGGTGGGATATTATTAAGGCCTTCCCAGGCAATATAGGGAGAGCTTAGTATAATGTGACGGGCTTATATAAATGCTTCTAAACCAAAGCTTGTAGATTGCTACTATACAAGAATACTAAGCTAAGGAGAAGAAGAAGTCTGTTAGAGACTGGCAAGATACAAAGGGGTTGTTAAGGCGCTAGTAGTAAGCGAGCTAATGGCGATTTTCTATCCCAGGGATAGAAAATCCTAATTGGTTGGTAGAAGTTAGGGTCTACTGAGTATAGCAGGTGGCGTTGCCCCAGCACCGTCACAATATTATTGCTGCTTTATAGTATAATCGCAGCTATTTAAGAATAGGCTTTAAAGGATCTAGTAGATAAGGTAATAAGTTTACCAGGATTAGTATAACTAGTAGCTAACCATTGGAGTTAATAGCAGGATCTTTCTACCTAAGCCTTCCTACTAAAACCTTCCTTACCACTATGCTAAGCCTTATAATAGACGCCCTTAGCCACGCGAACTTCCTATTACGCTATCTCTATGCTATCTTATATTACAATGACTATAATTCGGTGGCTTGGAGGCTTAATTTTGTATATTACTCTAAAATATCTATAAAACTAAGTAAGCCTTTAAGCAAGCCAAGCAAGCCGACTGTTTCGACCTATTAAGCCAAGCAAGCCAGCTTTAGGTACGAAAATTTTCAAGCTAGCAAGCTAAGGCTTTCCGGCTTGGCTTGCTTGCTTAATAGCAAGTCTAATTAGGACGTTTAGGACGTTTAGGACGTTTAGGACATTAGGACGTTTAAGATATTTAGGACGATTAGGAAAATTAAAATCCTGCTAGGAGCCTGTCAGGACAATTAGGACTGTTAAGAGGCCTCCAGGATCTTGGCACCCCAACAAAATGCTAATAATACTATAGATAATAGTCTTTCTAATACCCTAGTAAACCACTATACTATTAATATAAATGGATAGCGCGCTATACTGCTAGTTAATAGACTATAGATTAAATATATAAGCAATAGTATATATCTCCTTTAGATTAATATAGTTTACTTATTAAATAGGCTTAGGTAATATACTAAACGCCTAAGATTAAGGGAGGCTAGCGGTATACTACTACTAGTTATCCTTATATTTAAGTTCCTTAAAGAAGTAGAAGCTACCAAGCCTAAACTAGGTAGAGGTGTTAGTAAAGAAATTGATATAGGTATACTTAACATTATTAAAGAACAATACCCTATTACTTATAGTAAGTAGGTTAAGCTAGATATATATAAGTTACTTTACAACTTAGTACCAAATCGCCTAAGTTTATACTTGTTTACTAAAATCTCTAGCTAAGTAGTAATAAAGATTTAAAGGGATCTAAAGTAAGATTAACCGAGTCTAATTATATAGGCGTACTATATAAAGTAGCCTATAAGCTACTAGGCTTAAAGAAATAATAATAAGCCGTATTAGAGTGCGGTAGTAACCTTTTTAATAGTGTATAATTGTTTCTATAGTAATAAATAAGTTTATACTTATATAGTATTAATAGTATATCTTAGAACCTTAATAATAGTTCCTACTATATCTTTAGAGCCATTTTAAGGGATACCTAGGGAGTTAGTAATAGAGATATAAGTCTAGGTAACAGCCGCTAAGTTATTTAGATAGTGTTCTACCTTATAAAGTAGTTATAAATAGAGTATCTAGTGTAGGCTTCCCGCGAAGAGGTTTAATATAAATGGCGCAGTTTAAAGACTAAAGGATAGATAGTATTTCTAATAGGTAATACCTTTCCAGGAGAAGCCTATAAATGTTTTTACCCTATAGAATAGGGGGACTATATAGAACGCATCTTTAATATCTTTCTTAAGCAGTAGATATTTACGGCCTATAGAAATAATATAGACCTAAATAACGGTAACTATAGTGTATATTAGCGCTCTATATTCTTCTAGGATTGTATTATTAACTAAAGATACTAGTAGAAAGGAGAAATTATAAATTTAGCAATATCTTCTATCTAATTTTAGTACTAGGCTAAGAGGTAAAACTATAATAGGAGCTATTGTAATTTTAATGCGTCCTTTTATAAGGTTTAATATTATCTTCTTAGAAATAAAGTTAGCGTTATTTTAAGAGGACTTATAGTTTTTATAAAATCTTAAAATAGAGATAGATTTGGTTCCTAACTTATAGCTAGTAGGTTACCTAGGTAGTTAAATAAAAGGAAGTGCTATACTAAAATCCTTAGGGGTAATAAAGAGTAGTAGAGAGTCTTTACCTTTATAAGGTAGGGAATAATAATAATATATTAGGCCTAGGTGTTACGGACGCTTTAAGTACAATGTTACAACTACTAGGAGAGGAGTTAGAAGAAGCTAGTTAGTTAATATAGGCACGGTCCAGGATAGATCCGGTAAAACTATATAATAAGAAATGGTAACTAAGGTTATGTAATGTAATTTGTGTAATCTGTATAATCTATAAAATCTATAATAGAGCGAACAGAGTAGATAGAGTAGATAGAGTAAGGACTTTCTTAGGAGTTAGGATGTGTATTTAAAGGACTACAGTCCCTACCTAGATAGTTCCTTTCTTTGTAGTAAATCTTAGAATATAATTAGAGTTAATCTATTGGGCAACCACTCCACTAGTTGTTATTTATATTGTTATATTATTAACTTTATTTATATATCTATACACCTAGCCCATTAATAAGTCTACTATAGTAACTACTATAAGGCTCCATTATATATTCACTATTAAGGTTACGGTATTAACAAAGTCGAATAATATACTACTAAAAGCACTAGTTACGACGCCATCTATAGTAGCTACGACCTTAGGGTCTAGAGGAGACACCAGTATAAAAGATACGGATTTACAGCTAGTTACGGTGGGTTAGTTATAAGAAATGGTTAATTAATTAACAGACAACAATTAAATACTTAAAGAAAGAATTAATAGAATTAGAGCAGCTAAGGTTATGTTACCCTTAATTAAACAATTTTTAGGGGAGAAGTTAAAACTTAAGGGATTTCTTACGCAACTGCACTTTAAGGTTATATAAGAAGGGGCAAAGCTAGCAATACTAGTAGACTAAGTGGTATACGCAGGATTGTTCTTAACAGGAAGAGCACTTAAGTAGTTTAAACCTTACTTTACTAAAATCTAGATAAACAGAATAACAACTACTAACTAAGAAGTATAGTTTATGTTTACTAGTTGGAATGGGTTTATAGAAAGACTAATATAGATATTTAAAGACCTAAAAGCAACTACTATAGTAGAAAGAAAGCTTTAGAACCTAGTATAATGTAGTTTAGTAATTAAGTATATAACACAGTTTTAGGCACTTGTAATATAGGTTAAGTGGAATAATAAGGCGCTTATGGCACAGTATAAATAGGGACTTAAGGCTAAAGTCTAGGACGTAATTATCCTAATGGAAGATACGGAAAGTCTAAGAGACTTAATAGATTAATTAATAAAGATTAATAATAGGATCTATTAAAGGGAACTAGCTAAGAAAGGGTAAGATAGAGTTCTATAGTTATATAAGGCGTAGAGCACGCATTAATAGATATAGAGTTAAAAATTATAAAATAGGCCAGAGCTAATGGATTTAAGCGGCATTAAAAAATCTAGAAAATGGAGTAAGAAACTATAGAAACCTAAAGGTTAAGGATTAAGTAATTATAGAACTAAGGAGCAAAGGCTAAACTAGGGATCTTAGTAGTAGAAGATGTTTAGGCGGACTCTATAATAAGAGCAATAGTTTAAATTAGGAGCTTGCATAAATTACGGAAAATAGGGTTATTTTGCTAAAGACTATAGAGGTAGTTAGAGTAACTACGTGGTAAAAGGCACTAGGTTATTAGAGTACAATAACGCGGATATAAGGATGTTGTGTAGGACTAAGGAGTATTCAATTAAGTACTTTGCGTTTTATTATAACAACGCATACCAAATTTATAAGGACGTTAAGTATGGCATAAGCTATTGGCCGTAAGAGCTAGAGTTAAGAGGATTTAAGGGAACTAAAGAGTTAGATAAAGAATAAGATTAACTCTATAAGCTAGATTAAGATATTACAGCAATATACAGATAAAGATTAACAATATTAATAATAGAGTTAAAGTACTTATTAATTAATAGTAATAAGGAAGAAAAAGGAACTAACTGGGAGTACCTAAACCTTGGGAACGCAATAGAAGTAGAGACTAAGACTACTATAAAACGCGGTTCAGTAGCGGGTATTATAACACCGCTAGATATAAAATCCATTGCTTTATAAGACGGAAGGAGTAATATCTAAAGTAGACTAAGTAAGCAGATAACTGCTAGTGCTAGCTTACCACTTAAAAAAGGTAAAAGGCTATAGGCTTAAGATTCTTAGGAGGAGATATAAGACACTTAAAACTCTTAAAGTAAGATAAGATATACCTAAGAACCCATAATGGACAACAACTAATGGGAAAGGGTATTAGCTTAGTTTAGTAATAAATAAATAAGCTTAGGATAAAGATTTCTAGGGAGCCAAGATTTTAAAGAATAAATAAGATCTATAATAACAGTCCTAGGTAAACGTAGTGTTTAGCCTAAAGGTTAAAAAGTTAACATAGTAATTAAGAAGCAAGACGACTTTAAGGATCTTTTTATAAGGCAAAAATGTAAAGAAAGTATAGATAAGTTTAGGTAATAAATTATTATATAGTAAGAATAAAAGCTAGACTAAAGATTAGCTATATTAGGATATATAAGGGACAGAGCACTAGTATAGAAAGTTATTGTCGGTATACTCGCTTTATCAACGTGCACGAATATCACTTATAGTGGTACGTATGCGGTGTTGAAGTTGGTAGTTGTTGATGTTTAGAAGTCAGGGGTTGCTCCGAGTTAGATTAGCTAGTCTCGACTCGTAGTCTCGTGACTACGTCACGTGATTAACGTTCCGACACTGGAGCAACTCTAAAAAGAAGGCTAATCTACACTTTAAGGTCAAGTCTACTTCTAGACTATTTGTAGCGTATACGCAATAACTAGCTCTTCCGTCCATAATACGCAATAGCTCTACCTTTAATCCTAGAGCGCGCCACCTGTCGGATTCTGCTATACCGTTAAACCAGCCAATTAGGATTTTCCATCCCCGGGATAGAAAATCGCTATTGGCTCGCCTACGAAACCGAATCCGTTTGTTTAACCCACCCTACGGCCCGTAATTCGACTTGATTCGTGTTAATAAGCTATAATAGTGCCGTATAAGGCTTGCCCTTTGTCATAGCGTCCGCAGGGTTAGTATCTCCATCGATCCACTTAACTTCGGTAATCTGTCTTTATTTATAAGCTTGGCGAAGGCACATTACATTAATTATTAAGCGTTTCTCTTGCGTAGTTCCGAGTTATATAAGACAGTTGTATAGCGACTTAGATGCTAGGTCAACAAGCGTTGACCTATATATTGTCATAGCTTTAGTAGAATTTGGCTAACTTGGCAGAGAATTGCGGATATTGTAAATGTCGGATATTGCGGATATCAGACACTGGTGTCTTGGTGGTGCATTACTTAGCTATATTCTAGGAGCTTTTAGGGCTGCTAAGGGTAGCTTTTGGCTAGGCCTTAGCCACCCCTTATAAGCTCCTTAGGCTTGCAGTCTCCTTCCTCCCCCATTGGTTTGTCTCTCTCTCTCTCTCCTATATAAGGGTATTGCCTACCCCCTACCGTACACCCAGGCAATACTTTACAGTTTGTTTGTTTAACCCACCCCTATGGCCCAATTAAGGCAAGGGAACGTCCTCTTGTAGGTATACTGAAATGTCTACCGTGTCCGCCATGGCCGTAGGTTTAGGGTATTTGCGTGGGCAACCTCTGCCTTATTTAGGTTGTGGTAGTTGCGGTCCGTAAAGAAGGTAGTATACACTCCTTAACTAGGGTATTCCTTCTCCTATAGAACAGTTGGAGACTGTAACTTATTAATTAACTAAGGCAAGTCTTCTCTATGGTTTAAGGCTGCAATTCTATAGGCGGAAACTCCCTGGCTGTCTGTATATATCTTTGCCATAGTAGCAGCTTCTCTGTTGTATAAAGCCGTTCCTTCTACCCCCGGGTCTGATTGCTGCTGTAGTATAGGTTGCGGTAGGGTAGGTTGCGGTAAGGTAGACTATAATGCGGTAGATTGCGGTACAGTAGATTACGGTAGGGAAGATTGCGGTAGGGTATACTGCTGTTGGCCAGGTTGCTAAGGGCTGTACTGCTGCTGGGCAGGCTACTGAAAGTTATACTATTGCTAGGCAGATTGCTGGGGTATAAATGCAGCGGATAGTTAAGGTGTTGTAGGGGTAGGTATCTGCGTTCTAATAGGCTGAACTGATTCTGGGCCAATAGCTAAACCGTTAAGAGTATGGTTTAGTCTATCCCTAGTAGTACTAGGGTGAAGATACTGGGTAAGAGGAGGACCAGGTAGGGTAGTAGGAGTAGTGGGGGTAGCGATTAGGACAACTGGTGGAATTGGCGGAGTAGCTAGTGCAGATGCAACAGGTGTTTAAGGTGTTGTAGCTGTAAGGGTAGTCATTAGTTCGACGAAGTTGGGGTTAAGGTTGGTAGTACCAGGGTGAGGATACTGGGTAGGAGGAGGACTAGGTGGGGTAGTAGCAGTTAAAATAGCTGGTGGAATTGGCAGAGCAGCTAGTAGTAGGGTAGGAGCAGTTGCTGGAGGAGAGGTAGTTGCCGCAGGCGATAGTTGCTAATTCTGCGTAGAGGTAGGTTGTAATAGGGTATACTGCTGTTAGGTAGCAGTTGGTGCAGCAAACCTAGGTAGTATTGCAACTATAGCTATAGGCTGACCCGATAGACTGTTACGAGTGTGGTTTAACCTATTTTATAGTGCTCTTAAAGCTAGTGGTTCTGCTAACTCCTTAATGGTTGCTATAATGTCCTTATTTGTCTATTGATGCTGCTCTTCTTTTTATGTAACTTTAAATAACAGCTCAGATACAGTAATTCTGCTAGTGTGTCTGCCTACATAAACACCTCTCTTAAGGAGATGTCTTTGTAGCTTGGATCTAATATCTGTGCGCATCTTCTTAAAGCTCTCTACTGTAAACCCCTTGAACTGCTCCTAAAAGATGTACTATAAGTCGTTGTCCGTAAGGTCTTGTATTAGATATATTATCGTTTCTATAAACTTTACCAGCTCGTCTTTTGTAGCCTTATCTGCATTAATTCCGTATCCGTATTTACTGGCTATTGTGGCCCATTCTTTTTCCGTCAGTTCCATGGTTGTAGGTATAAGGGTAGTATAAAGGTGGTTAAGAGGGTAGGTATAAGGGTGGTTGAGGGTAAGGGTGTCAAGGTGAGGGTATTAAGGTAAGGATGTTTGCGTGTCCCCTTGATAAATCTACAGTTTTTGAAGACTGAAGACTGAAGATGATTTTTAGTAAAGATACGGTCCTTTAGGCGATCTAACGCGTTAACAGTTAAGTTAATATGTGGTTTTAAGCTTTAAGGGTCCTCTAGGCAATCTAACGCGTTAACAGTTAAGCTGATGCGTGGTTTTGAGCTTTAAGGATAACGTAGCTCTCTCTAAATAAAGATACAATTCTCTAGGCGATCTAACGTATTAGTAAGCTGATATGTGGTCTCGAGCTTTAAGGGTAACGTAGTTTTCTCCTTTAACTGAAATAGGGCGATAGCTCTGCAATCTAACGCGTTAGCAGTTAAGCTAATGCGTGGTTTTGAGCTTTGCTATTGCGTATTTCCTGATCTGTACGTCTACTGATCAGTGTTGGTATACTCGCTTTATTAACGTGCACGAATATCACTTATAGTGGTACGTATGTGGTGTTAAAGTTAGTAGTTGTTGATGTTTAGAAGTTAGGGATTGCTTTGAGTTAGATTAGCTAGTCTCGCCTTGTAGTTTTGTGACTACGTCACGTGATTAACGTTCCAACAGTTATAAATAGGCTAAGGGTAGGAACGCTAAGAGCTAAGTGGTTAGATAAACTAGAATAAGAAAAGGATCTAGGGATTCTAACTAGATTTATAGAACAATATACTAAAGGTTATAACAACGCAGTAATAAAGAGATACTTCCTTATAAATAGGTTGTATATACTTATAGAGCTATACTAAAAGTGGTATAAGCAAAGAGGAAACGATAAGTAGGAAGATTTTTATATATCACTGGATAAAAAAGTTATACTAGACTAAGCTATGTCTAAGAAGCAGATAAGCTATATAAAAGGGGCGTTAGTTATAATATTAAAGAACTTAGAGGAATAAGCTGTAAACTAGAGAGAAATAATGTAAGTATTAGTACCAGTAAATAAGATAGTAATGTTTAGGTTAACGCAGAAGAGGTTTAAACTTAAGGATAAAGATAAGCTAAGAGTAGACCTAAAGCACCCAGTATATTATATATTGGCATAGATTGCATATGTAGATAATATGTGCAATATGTATATGATACCTAAAGATAGGTACCAAAAGTATCTAATAAGGATGTATTAGATAATAGATGAAAAATGGTATAGGGACGTAAAGTATATATATAGTTGGCACCTAGTAGAAGTTTAGGAGTTAGGAGACTTAATACTTTAACTAAGAAGGTTCCTTACAGAAGAATGCCTAGATAGACAATAGTGGTGGAAGTGCCTAGAGAACACTTGTCTATAGTACGTAGAGGAAAAGAAAAGAACTAAGTATTGGCTATAGAGGGGTTAAGTACAGTTAAGAAATGACAGTTAATAGTTAGGAAAAGGCGAGGCCTATAGGACTAGAGGGAGCTAGTGGTAGAGCCTTAGACCCTTAAAGGAATTATAAGATAATACCTAAATTTAAGAGTTAGTTGGTAGAGTTAGAAGTTTAAAGTACTAGTAGACAGTGGAGTAATAAGGAACTATATATTACTAATAGCAGTAAAAAGGATAGGGTTACTATACAAGTAGAAGGAACACTTATACCTATTAATAATAATTTTAGGAGATCTAATAGCCTATAAAGGAGGCATTATTAATCTTAAAACAGAACTAATTTAGTTAACCATTAAAGGAAGACTAGTTAAGATGTCTTTTAATATCCTATTGTTAGGAAAGGATAAGGCAATATTAGAAATGCCTTAGTTACAGAAATATAATCTAAGGATTAATTAGGTTATAGAATAGGTTAATATTAAAAATATGTAATAACGTAAGATATAACAGCAAACTAAGATAGTATAGTACTAAGTTAGAGCGATATATAAAGAGACTAGGTAAGGCTTAAGTTATATACTAAAGAGATACTATAAGTATGGTAAAAGGTTATGGTTACCTAAGAGTAAAAAGTTATTAAAGCATGCAGTATGGGACTATAAGATAGAGTTAGAACTAGGAATAAGTTTAAAGTTCTTTCCAATTTATAAGCTTACTAAAACTAAGTTAGTAGTACTTAAGGAGTTTATCTAGGAGAACCTATAAAAGGGATATATTAGACCATTATAGTTATTAGTAGAATATCTAGTATTATTTATCCTAAAGAAAAACAGAAAACTTAAGATGTGTATTAACTATAGACAATTAAACAGCATTACTAGAAAGGATAGGTATTCTTTACCCTTAATTAGCGAAATCTAAGACAGGATAGGTAACGCGAAGATCTTTATAAAGATAGATCTAAGGTAGGCATACTATTAGATTAGGATTAAGGAAGGAGATAAGTAAAAGGCAGCCTTTAGGTTAAAGGAAAAACTATATAAACTATTAGTAATGCAGTTTAGGCTTATAAATACACTAGCAATGTTTTAGAAACAAATTAATAGTGTATTAGGAGAATACCTTAATAAGTTTATTATGGCATACCTTACCAATATTATTATCTACTTAGTAAGTAAGAAAGAATATAGAGAATATATTAAGTAGGTCTTAAAGAGACTATAAGAAGAAAAGGTGCTAGTGGCAATTAAGAAATATAAGTTCTTTACTAGGAAGACCAATTTTATTAGGTTTATTATTAAACTAAGAAAAATCAGCATGGACCTAAAGAAAGTAGAAGCTATAGTAAATTAGCAAGAACTAGAGAATATTATATAGTTAAGATCGTTCCTAGGGTTTTACAATTACTATAGGAGGTTTATAGCACAGTAGTTAAAAAGTATTAAGCTATTTACAAGACTTATAAAAAAGGAGGAACTATAGACGTAGGGAACTAAGTAAAGGAAGCTATTTATAGAACTTAAGGAATTGTTCACCTAAGATCTAATTCTTAAGATTTACTAAAGTTAGACACGGTTGTGGAAACAGATGCATTAGATTTTGCATTAGGAGTATATATACTATAGAAGCATCTAGATAGATAGCATCTAGTAGCGTACTATAGTTAGAAAATGATACTACTAGAGTTAAACTATGACATTTATAACAAGGAGTTGTTAGGTATAGTTACAGTACTTAAAAAGCAGAGAGTATTCTTATAAGGTATAGAAAAACCATTTATAGTTAAAATGGACTATAAAAATCTAATAGGGTTCCTAATAATAAAGAAACTAAACTAAAGACAGGTTAGATGGGCGGAAATGCTTATAGAATACCACTTTGAAATTTAGTATACTAAGGGTACTAAAAATGCAAGAGTAGACATACTTAGTAAAAAGGCAGAATTGTAAAGCAAAGAAAAACCGTTAGGGGCAATATTATGCAAAGATAAAGATAGATTAATCTGGTATAATTATCCTAAAATTGCAGTAATAAGAGAAGTTAGCCAAGTCTATAGATTACCTAAAAGTAATTAGACCTAGAGGATTTAAGAAGTACAGAGTAAGGATCTAGACTTAGAGTAGTACAAGCACCAAGAGGCTATGTATATGCCAAAAACAGTAGTAAAAGAGTTTGTTAGTAAATTCTATAAGGGAATGACTTAAGGACACAATGGAGCTATAGGCTTAGTATTAAGACTTTAAAAGGAGTATATTATTTAAGGAATCTAGGGACTAGCGAGATAAGTTATAAAGGAATATCTAGATTGCTAAAGGAATAAACTAATAAGGCATAGACTGTATAGAGGGCTATAACCTATTAAAATACTAGAAAGACCATAGGAGGTTATATTATAGGACTTTATTATAAAGTTACTAAAGTTAAGAGATCCTATTATAGGACAAGATTATAATATAATCTTAGTAATAGTAGACAAGCTAACCAAGTGGAGTTACTTTATAGCGTGTACAGAAGAAATCTTAGTAGAAGAAGTAGCTAGAATCTATATTAAGGAAGTGTTTATAAGACACGGAGCACTAATAAAGGTTATATTGGATAGAGATTTAAGATTTATAGCAGTATTCTAGAAAGTGTTCTTAGTAGAGTAAGGGGTTTAAGCAGCAATATTAATAGCGTATTACCTATAGATAGATAGTTAAACAAAGAGACTAAACTAAACGTTGGAATAGTATCTAAGGCATTATGTTAATTATATATAGAATAATTAGGTATTGTTATTACCAGTTATATAGTTTATATATAACGTAACACTATAGGAAGGGATAGGCACGTTACCTTTTAAGGCAAATTACAGGTATAAACTAAGAACATTATTATCGCCACAGTAAGTAAAAAAGATGAGTAGCACAGCTAAAGAAAGAATAGAGATGTTAATAAGTCTTTATAGTTACCTTAAAAAGACAGCTAAACTAGTACAGATAAGGATAAAAAAAGTACTATAATGCTAAGAGATCTAAGGGACCAGATCTTAAGGAGGGAGATAAAGTATGGCTACTATATAAAATTTTTAAGAGTTAACGACTAAATAAGAAGTTGGACTATATTAAACTAGGACCACTTATAGTTAAAGCAAAGATCTTAAAAGTTATATACAGACTTAACTTACTAAAGAAAATTAAGATCTATCCTATATAGTATATCGCAATGCTAGAGCTAGTATATGGGAATGTTAAGTTACCAGTCTATAAGGCAGACATGTATAGAGGACAAGAAGAGGACAAATAGGAAGTTTTAAAGATCGTTAGTTATAAGGATATTAATAGTAAAATATAGTATAAAGTTAAGCAGATAGGCTATAATAAGACTACCTAGGAACTATTAGACAATTTAAAGAACGCTATAAGAAAGGTATAGGAGTATTAGAAGAAAAAGGGTTAGTGTAACGGAACCTTGTAGTAGGAACTACGGTGGGTCCTATTATTGGGCTGAGTATATAGGTAAGAACAGTGTCAACAACATAATAACAACTAGTAGAGTGGTTGCGTAACAGATTAACTCTAATTATATTCTAAGATTTACTACAAAGAGAGAACTATCTGGGTAGGGACTATAGTCCTTTAAATACACAACTATACGCCTAAGAAATCCCTTCGCTCCGTAAGGTACGTGTACTCTATATACTTTGTATAGATTACACAGATTATATTATGTAACCTTAGCTACTATTTCTTGTTATATAGTTCTACCGGATCCATCCTAGACCGTGCCTATATTAACCAACTAGCTTCCTCCAACTCTTCTCCAAGTAGTTATAATATTGTACTTAAGCTGTCTGTAACACTATCTCCCTCCTCTTTATCTTTATCCTTGAAGATTCTTAATATCTCTAAGTTGTCTACTAGAGGTATAATGTCTGTTTAATTAATTTGGTTAATATCTTTACTTATTATACCTAAAGCTTCTTCTTCTTCTTTAACCCTTTATTGTGCGCGTATGGTTTCCTCTATACTATTACTAGGTGAGATAATACCGTCTCTATATTCTTGTTGTGCGAAAGAGGGGTTGGTTTGTGTTGTGCTAGCAAGTCCTTTTACCCAATAACCATCCTCTTGTTTGGAGTGCACTAGAGCAAACGTTTAATTGTCCTATAATATTTATTCTATCTCTAACGCTAAGTATGCGTATCCTATAACTCTTAATAGTCTTTAAGTTCCCTATGTAACTTATTATAGGGTCTTGTGTTTAATCTGCCGCTGTGAAACTTAATAATAAGCTCTTAGCCTCCCTTGCTAAGCTTTAACGTACTTATGCTGCTTATAAGGTGTACTTGTTTGCCTTAGCGCGTCTTCTTTGTCTTAAGAAGGTTTGTAAGAAGGTCTGTTTTAAGGAGTGGAAACTTATTTAATAAGGTCTGCAGGAACTTAGTAATGAAAGAATAGTCTCTCTTCTAACTAAGAGGGAAACAACTCTGAGTAGCTCGGTAGGTGCTCCTCTTGGGTCCCCCTTAGGTAACTTATTCTTTAGCAATCCTTCTTTGTTAATACTACCTAACCCTTTCTCTTCTGATACTCCTATACCTTTCCTATAGTGTTTTTTAGGTTGCTTAGTGGTTCCTAGGTAGTTTTACTGTAGCCTATCTACTTTACTTTATACCATGTTTTATTATCTACGTCCTTATAACTAATGATCTTTAAAACTTGCTATTTGTCTTCTTCTTGTTCTCTATACATGTCTACCTTGTAAACTGGTAGCTTAATATCTCCACGTGCTAGTTCTAGAATCGCGATATATTGTATAGGATAGATTTTCATTTTGGCTGGTAGATTTAACTTATATGTAACTAATAAAATTCTTTACGCAATTTTAAAAGGTCCTAGTCTAATATAGTCCAACTTCTTGCTTAATTATTAACTCTTAAAATTTTTGTATAGTAGCTATACTTTATCTCCCTCCTTAAGATCTGGTCCCTTAGATCTCTTAACGTCGTAGTACCTTTTTATCCTTTACTATACTAGCTTGGCTATTTCCGTGAGGTCTATATAAAGATTTATTAACGTCTCTATTCTTTATTTAGCTATGCTACTTATTTTCTTTACTTAATGTGGCGATAATAACGTTCTTGGTTTATACCCGTAGTTCGCCTTAAATAGTAATGTCTCTATTCCTTCTTATGGTGTTGTATTGTATGTAAACTATATAACTGGTAATAATGATACCTAATTATTCTGTGCGTAATTGATATAATACCTTAGATACTATTCTAGTGTCTAGTTTAGTCTTTCCGTTTATCCGTCTATCTGCGGATAATATGCTGTAGAAGTTACTGCGTAAACCCCTTATTCTACCAGAAATACTTCCTAAAATACTACTATAAATCTTGGATTTTTATCTGATATAATTTTATCTGGTGCTCTATGTCTTATAAATACTTCCTTTATATAGATTCTAGCGACATTCTCTACTAATATCTCTTTTGTATATACTATAAAGTATCCCCACTTTATTAGCTTATCCACTATTACTAAAATTGCGTTATAATCTTATCCTATAATAGGATCTTTTAACTTTGGTAACTTAATAATAAAGTCCTATAATATAACCTCCTATAGTCTTCTTGGTGTCTTAATAGGTTATAGCCCTCTATATGGCTTATACCTTATTGGTTTATTTCTTTAGCAATTTAAATATTTTTTTATAACTTGTCTTGCTAATCCCTAGATTTCTTAAATAATATACTTCTCCTAAAGTCTTAACACTAGTTCTGTAGACCCGTTATATCCTTATATTATTCCCTTATAGAATTCCTTAATAAATTCTTCTATAATAGACTTAGGCATATATATTGCTTTTCTATTTTTATATTGCTCTAAGTCTAGATTCTCTACCTATACTTCTTAGATCTTCTGTGTCTAATTACTTTCTAGTAACTTATAGATCTAACTTTCTTTAGTTACTATAATTTTTGGGTAATTATACCTAATTAATCTGTTTTAATCTTTTCGCAATAAAGCTCCTAATGGCTTTTTATTATTTTATAGTTTAGCCTTTCTACTTAGAGCGTCTGCTTATGCATTGTCTGTACCTTTAGTATGCTGAATTTTAAAATAGTATTCTATAAGCATTTCCGCCTATCTAACCTATCTTTGGTTAAGTTTCTTTATTATTAGGAATCCTATAAGGTTCTTATAGTCTATCTTAACTATAAATGGTCTCTCTATGCCTTGTAAGAATGCTCTCTATTTCTTAAGTGCTGTAACTATGCCTAATAACTCCTTATTATAGATGTTGTAGTTTAACTCTAGTGGTGTTATCTTCTAACTATAGTATGCTATTGGGTGCTATGCGTTCTGGTGCTTTTATAGCAAGTATGCTCCTAGTGCAAAGTCTAATATATCTGTCTTAACAACCGTTTCTAACTTTAGTTAATAGATCTTGAGGACTGGCTCTTAGGTAAATAACTCTTTAAGTTCCTAGAACAGCTCTTTCTATTCGCTACCCTAAACCTATGGTTCCTCTTTCTTTATTAGCCTTGTGAATGGCTTAATACTTTTTAACCACTGTGCTATAAACCTCCTATAGTAGTTATAAAACCCTAGAAATGACCTTAACTGTATAACGTTCTCTAGTTTTTGCTAACTTACTATAGCTTTAACTTTCTTTAGGTCCATGCTAATTTTTTCTAGCTTAATAATAAATCCTATAAAATTGGTTTTCCTTGTGAAGAACTTGCATTTTTTAATTGCTACTGGCATCTGTTCTTTCTATAGTCTCTTTAAAACCTACTTAACGTGTTCTCTATGTTCTCCCTCATTCTCTAAGTAAATAATAATGTTGTTAAGATATGCTATAATAAACTTATCTAGGTGTTCTCCTAATACACTATTAATTCGCTTCTAGAATGTTGCTAGTACGTTTATAAGCCCGAATTATATAACCAATGGCTTATATAGTCCTTTCTTTAACCTAAAGGCTGCTTTCTACTTATTGCCTTCCTTAATCCTAATCTAATGGTACGCCTATCTTAGATCTATCTTCGTAAAGATCTTCGCGTTGCCTATTCTGTCTTGGATTTCGCTAATTAAGGGTAAAGGATACCTATCCTTTTTGGTAATACTATTTAACTGTCTATAGTCTATGCACATCCTAAGTTTTCCATTTTTCTTTAGGATGAATAGTACTAGATATCCTACTAATAACTGTAACAGTCTAATGTATCCCTTATATAAGTTCTCCTGGATAAACTCCTTAAGCGCTACTAACTCCGTTTTAGTAAGCTTGTAGATTAGAAAGAACCTTGGACTTATTCCTTCTTCTAGTTCTATTTTATAGTCCTATGCTGTATATTCTAATAGCTTCTTACTTTCTGGTAACCACAACTTTTTGCTATACTTATGGTATCTTTTTAGTATATAACTTAAGCCTTACTTAGTCTCTTTATATGTTACTCTGACCTAGTACTATACTAACTTGGTTTACTATTGTATTTTGCGCCATTAAGTATTCTTAATATTAACCTAACCTGTAACCCAATTGATCTTTGGATTATACTTCTATAATTAAGATATTCCTAGTATCGCCTTATCCTGTCTTAATGGTAGGATATTAAAAGATATTTTAACTAGTCTCCCTTTAATAGTTAACTAAATAGGTCCTGTTTTAAGATTAATAATACCTCCTCTATAGGCTATCTGATCTCCTAAAATTGTTATAAGTGGATATAGGTGTTCCTTCTGTTTGTGTAGTAACCCTATCCTTTCCACTGCTTTTGGTGATATGTGGTTCCTTATTACTCTACTATCTATTAATGCTTTGAACTGTTGATCTTGCTATTTAACTTATAAATTTAGGTGTTGTTCTTAAATTCCTTTAAGGGTTTAAGGCTCTAATACTAGTTCCCTCTGGTCCTATACGCCTCCCCTTTTCCTAACTGTTAGCTGCTAGATCCTATTTGTACTTAGTTCTATTTAGGCTAATACTTAGTTTGTTTCTTTTCCTCTATATGCTATAGATAAGTGTTTTCTGGGCACTTCTACTACTGTTGTCTGTCTAGGCATTCTTCTATAAGGAATCTTCCTGGTTAAAGTGTTAAGTCTTCTTGACCTTATACTTCTACTAGGTGCCATCTATGTATATACTTAGCGTCCCTAAACCGCTTCTCTTTTGGTACCTAATGTATTCTTACTAGGTACTTCCGGTTCTTATCTTTTGGTGCTCTATGTATGTTATAGGTATTATCCATATAAGCTATCCACGATAGTGTATAATGCGCTAGGTAACTTAGGTTAACTCTTAGTTTGTTTTTATCTTTAAGTTTAAACCTATACCTGGTTAATCTAACCACTGGTATCTCTGTTGCGGGTACTAAGATTTGTTGTTTACTTCTCTAGTCCCTAGATCCCTCTTCTAGGTTCCTTAACATTATAATTAACGCTCCTTTAATGTGATTTATGCGTTTTTCCGTAATAGGTTGGTCTTAGACAACTTTTTTGTTTAGCTATATATAAAAGTCTTCTTATTTGTTATTATGTTGTTGCCTATACCACTTTCCATATAACTGGTTTAGTGTGTATAGTCTATCTGTTAGAAAGTACCTTGTTATTGCTATATTATGATATCCTTTGGTATGTCTTTCTTTAAACCTGGTTGGGATATCTAAATCCTCTTCTTATTCTAGTTTGCCTAACTACTTTACCCTAGGTGTCCCTGCACTTGGCCTATTAGTAACTCTTTATATGGGTGCTCTGTTCTTTATATAACCTGGTATAGCTAACCTCTTGTCTAGCTTTTGCTCTTGCTATATAATGATTCTTGTCCTAAACTTATCTATAGTTTCTTATTTTCTGTGTCTTGTAGCTAGATTCTTAAAGTCGTCTTGCTTCTTAATTACTGTATTAACTTTTTAATCTCTAGGCTGAACACTGGGTTTGCCTAGGATTGCTAATGTTCTTACTTATTCTCTAAACTTGTAGTTCTTAAACTTGCGTCCTATACTTATTTGTTTGTTACTAAACTAAGTTACTGCTCTTTCTTATCGGTTTTTATCTATTGTGGGTTCTGGAGCTGTCCTTGTTGTACCTTGTGAGTCTAGAGCCTTTCTTATTTCGTCCTGAGAATCTTGGACCTATGGCCTTTTGCCTTTATTAAGTAATAAGCTAGTACTAGCAGTTGTTTACTTGCTTAGTTTCTTTTAAACGTTACTCCTTTTATCTTGTAAAGCGATGGAAATTATATCTAATGGTGTTGCAATACCTGTTACTAAACCTTGTTCTGTAATGGTCTTAGTTTCTGCTTCTATTTTAACTTCTTTAAGGTTTGTACGCTCCTAGTAAGCTACCTTTGCTGCCTTATTATTGGTAAATGCTTCACCTATATTAAATTCATCGTCTTTGATGTCTAATCCGCGAGCTAGTTTGTTGGTTCCTTTAAACTTAGATAATACTGGCTCCTATAGCTAATAGCTTGCGCTATACTTGGCGTCCTTATGAATTTGGTATGCGTTGTTATAACAAAACGCGAAACTATTAATTAAACATTCTTTTGTTCCTCGCAGTGCACCATTATCCCTTTGTGTGTACGTGCCGTCTGCTAGTCTGGTTCCCTTTACTACGTGGTTACTTTAACTACCTATATAGTATTCCTGAGACTCTAATACCTAAACCACGAAGAACTAATTAAGCTTTTTATTACCACTCTAGGTTACTTAGTGATCCTTAGACAACCCTGGATAAAGCTATATAAGGTAACTATTAATTAGGACAACCTTAAGCTTCTATTTACCGCCTCTTGTTGCAAGTAGAAGTGTCTTACAACTCGCTACTTAGACCCCAAACCGAAATCTGGAAAATCCACCAAAATCCACCAGTCTAAAATTTCCACTAACGTCCACCCTATACCTAAAAAGTCCACCTGATTCCACCTACCCGAGAATTCCACCGAATTCCACTAATATAAGATTTCCACTAACATCCACTAAGAACCCGGAAATTATACTAGACCACACGAACTAACTCTAACTACTACACCCCAAACTAAGCAGAAGCTTAAGCTTAACATACAAAAGTACTAGAAGAACTGGTATTCTACTATAAAAAGGATACTTAAAAAACCTGAACCTAAATCTAACACCGACTCTATACCTAATACTAAGCTTAAACCTAAATAAGAAACTAAGGACGATCTAAGCTTGCTTAACACCTTAGATATCTATATAATTGGAGCTACCCTGTTAGCACAACTTGCCAAGAAACCTGAATATACGATCTTTGCTGTTATAATGGCCAATATTAAAAAGGCCTTAGCACTAAAGAAACACACCAACCCTGCCACGAAAGTACTAGTATGCCACCATAACAACCTAGAAGTATTTTTACGAAAGGAAGCTAATAAGCTAGTAGAACACCAACTATATGACTATAAGATCGTACTTAAAGAAGGAAAACAGCTAGGATTTGGACCCTTATACAGAATGTCCTAAAACGAACTTTAAGTGTTGCGGAAGTACTTAGACGAATACCTAAATAAAGGATTTATTAGAGCAAGCTCTTTGCCTATAGCTATACCTATAATCTTCGTTAAGAAACCTGGCGGCGGTCTATGCTTCTATATAGACTACCAAGCTCTTAACGCTATTACTATTAAGAATCGGTACCCGCTCCTGTTAATTTAAGAAACACTAAACTAATTAAGTAAGGCTCGCTAGTATATAAAACTCGACCTTATCCATATATTTAACCGCCTCTGTATTGCAAAAGGAGATAAATGGCTTACCGCATTCCGTACTAGATACGGACTATTTAAATACTTAGTAACGCTGTTTGGCCTTATAAATGCCCCGAGTTTATTCCAACACTTTGTAAATAATACCTTATAACCTTACCTGGACGTTTTCTGTACTGCTTATATTAACGACATCCTAGTATATAGCAATAACCTAGCTGAATATAAGAAACACGTTGACCTTATCTTAGAAGCCCTACGTGGAGCTAGACTACAATTAGATATAGATAAATGCGAGTTCTATAAAACGGAAGTTCTATACCTCAGACTTACTATCTCTATAGATGGTATATAAATAGACCCAAAGAAGATTAAAGTAATTGTAAACTAGCAAGAACCTAAGAACGTTAAGGATGTAAGAGCCTTTATAGGATTTGCTAATTTCTATTAACGGTTTATTAATAACTTCTCCGCCCTGGTTTTACCTCTTATGGCTCTAACCCAAAAGAATAAAGCCTTTATCTTTAATAAGGAATGTAAGAAGGCCTTTACCTATCTAAAAGTTATATTTACTACCGCACCTATACTTTAATACTTTGACCTGAACTAAAAGAGTGTTATAGAAGCTAACTCATCTAACTACGTTACTAGAGGCATTCTGTCTCAGTATAATAATAAAGGGGTACTGCACCCTATAATATACTTCTTAAAACGACTAAGTTTAGCCGAATATAACTACAAGATCTACGATAAAGAATTATTAGCCATTATTAGATATTTCGAACAATAGCGACCTAAACTAGAAGGCGCTGGATTTCTAATTAAGGTCCTTAGCAACCATAAGAATCTACAGTACTTTACAACCACAAAACAGCTAAGTTATTATTAAGCCTACTAGTTAGAATATCTGTCTTATTTCCAATTCTTAATCACGTACCGTTTAGGCGTTTAAGGTTAAAAACCTAATACCCTAACTTAACGTTTACAAGATATGACAGCATAGGAAGAAGTATACGCCTACCACAATTAAACCCTGCTTCGTCCCAAATTATTTAATCCCCTAGCTAAAGACCTTATTGTACACGTCCTTAAAATAACTAATTAATTAATTAAACAGATTATAATTAATAAATACCTAAACAACGAGTTTATCTAAGAGACACTCAAGCTAATTTAAGATGGCGTTAGACGCTCTAAAAAGATCTCTCTAAGTAAATGTGAAGTTCGCGGAGACCGCTTGTACTACTAGAACCGCCTAGTTATCCCTAATTATAATAAGCTTAAGCTTAAGCTTAAGCTCCTTAAACACGTACACGACCTACTAGTAGCCAGCTACTTAGGCCAAGGAAAAACCCTGGAACTACTCTAACGGGAGTACTACTAGCTAAACATGCATAATATAACACGAAGGTACGTCTCTAGCTGCCATACCTGCCGACGAGCCAAAGCTTTGTATAAGACGTATAACGGCTTTCTAAAGCCACTGCCTATTCCAGACCGAAGATGGAAGGATATCTTAATTAACTTCGTTGTTAATCTCCCTAAAAGTAAAGGCTGCATGAATATTATAGTAGTTATAGACTAACTATTTAAAATGAGATACTTGATCGCCTGCCCTAATATATTAGCACCTGCTGTTGCCCAACTGTTCCTAGATTATGTATGGAAACTCCACGGACTCCCCAAAACAATCGTCTCTAATAGAGGCCGCCAGTTTATCTTGGTGTTCTGGAAAGAACTAACTACCTAACTCCGCATTAAAGCACTGTTATCTACGGCATATTACCTGGAAATGGATGGTCAAACGGAACGTGTAAATGCTATAATGGAATAGTATATTCGGATATACACGTCGTATCTGTAGGACGACTGGATAGACTGGCTTATATTTACTAAGTTTACCGTAAATAACTCCGTCTTAGAAACTATAAAGGTCTCCCTATTCCTGGCTAATTACGGCTAGCACCCGCGAATGGGTTTTAAACCCTTTAGTAATATTCCTTATCTAGCTTATTAGGCCTTATAAGTTACAGAAGCAAACGAATTTATAAAGAAGATGGAAGAACTATAGGAGTTCCTTACTAACAAAATAATATGGGCCCAGTCTGTCTATAAAGCTATAGCAAATAAGAACCGAACCTTAGCACTAGCTTACTAAATTGGTGACTTTGTCTGGCTAGACGCAAGAAATCTAAACACGAAACAACCTACTAAAAAACTTAATTGGAAGAACGCCGGCCCTTATAAGGTTAAAAAAGTTGTCTCTCCTTATACCTACTAACTGAAGCTCCCTGATACGGTTAAAATCCACCCTATATTCTATACGTCAGTCCTCCACCCTGCTGCCCCTGTATTGGACGCCCTGCCTGGACAGATCCAGGACCCTCCTCCACTAGTTAAGGTGGATAGTAAGGATAAGTACTTTGTTGAAAGAATTGACGATATTAAGTATAATAAACGGAAACGCCAGTATATATACCTTATAAAGTGGAGAGGCTTTACTGAACCCTTATGGGAACCTATTAACTCCGTAGGACTCATATAAGCCACAGAAGACTTTTATGAACTCTATCTAGAACTACTATAGCCCCATCTTATAGAAGCTCGAGTTTAAAGGGGGGGTACTGTTATAGGACACTTCTGTAATACCTTACACACGTTTACCTGTTTCCACCATCTTAACCTCTATGTTAACGACTCAGTTAATTAAGACACATAACGGCAATCTAAGGCAATTTGCCATTACATAACGGCAATCTACGGCAATCTACTATCCTCCACTATATTCCGCCACATTCTGTTAAGATCCGCTAGGACTATAACCCAAAGCCTATTCTACCCCGTGTATGTGTTAACCAAGCAACCAAGTTAATAATATATACCCCTTTCCTCCCGTTTCCTTACCTTCTTTCCTTACGCAACGTCTTGACTTTATTACACAGTTTATATATATAGCTTAATAATATCTACTTCGCTATATATTATTATCGCTTGTGCTTACTCCGTGACACTTACTTATTTAGGCCCATCTGCTAACCGCCTATAATAATAAGGTTCTAGGCCAGTTATATACAAAAGTGGTAATGGGTTTAAAGGAAGGGTTTGCTTAACATTTAGAAGATCTTCTTGCTAATAATATAGGCGTTAATTATAGCCGTATTAAGCGCCTAGAAGAATAAGGGCATTTAAGTACGCATAGTGGTAATCTGGGTAGCGTAGTAGCTTTAAAGCTAATCATAAATATTAACGCCGCCTATCCAGTTATTATAGTTAATAGAGAGCCTAGAAAGTGTTAACTTCTTAATTAAATTATTGCCCTAAATATTAGCCACCAGTTTCTTAAGGAAAGAATTATATACTTATAGCCGACGCTGATTAACTTTATTAACATCCTTATTGCTGCATAAGTAAGCTATTATTAAAAATTGTACCAAATTCTTGTCCTGCCATACGATTAAAAGCACTAAATTAACTACGCCAATGACTATTCCCATAATAAAGTTAAACAATAGCCTTGCCTTCCTTTTATTAGCCCTTTTATACACCTCTAGATAGTCCTTTAAGTTTAATTAAGCTATACCAGCTATAGTAATTCTAAGTTGTTAAAGCACCTGGAACAATAGAATATTTATAAAGTAGTTATCTAAGAATAGGCAAAATTAACAAGCCTAAAGAGGAAGCTGTTAGGTAAGGTAGAGGACGCACTTAAAGGTTTTTAAAAGGGCAATATCTTAATAATCCGTTTAAGAAGGAAGTCTATAAAAGTAGCCAGGTAAGGTAAACATAAAGCTATAGCAATATCCATATTAAAAAAGGCTCATTATCTTAAAGCCCTTAGGTATTAGCTTATTAGGCAACTTAATTATAGCTATAGATTATCTGGTAAACCTTACTATTATTTTATTAAAGCTAACTATAGATCTAGGTATAATGTACTTCCTAAACGCCTCGCCTAAAGGAGTTGTTAACGGCTCAATATTCTTAAAAACCTAATATTTAACGCCTTTTAGTGGAGGTGGTAAGACGTAAAAGAAGCGCTTAAGTTATTCCCATCTTTTTTAGCCCATAAATAAGCTAATTAAGTGTTTAGGATATTTAGAATCTATAGCCTAAAGATCTCGCACTTAAGGAGCTTTAAAGACACCTATATATATAACAAGTCCTACCTAAATTATTAACTCGCCAGTAGAGGTCTCCTTCTACGCCTGTAATTGTTTACTAGCGTGCCGTCCTAATTAGTAATATCCGCTAGCGTTCTAAGAGGCTGTATAGAGGTTTATATTAATTACAAACCTCTTAAATACACTAATACTAAAGAATAGTAGAAATACTTAAATTAGTGGGTCCTATCTAGATTTACACCTGCTAGACATTATACTAATTTAATCTGCTACTATACAGTAAGCAAAGCGCTTAGTATCCTCATTTTGATCAGAAAGATTATTAGATTCAATATCCATACTAGAGCCATTAATAGGCTCACCAGCACACTAAGTGGCAAATATTAACTTATCTGGAAGATTAACAACTTCAAGATCTAATTTAGGAACAGCGGCTATTAGTTCCCATATAGTAGGAACAGCAGGAAGGTCTATTCTTGCAACTTCTTTAGCTAATAGCTCTGGCAGTTCAGTCTCATCTACCTCATCTACCTCACCCTCAGCAGTCTCGCCGCGGGCCTCAAAAACGGCTCCTAATTCTTCCTCCTTAATATCCTCCATCTAGCTACTTAGCCAGGCCTCCTTAATATCCGCACTTAGCACCACCTACTGTATAGCTACTAGAGCTACCAAAGCCTCTAAAGGCTGTACAACTACTACCGCCAAGCTATTATATATATACTGCGTCGCTTGGAAGGATTGTAAATAAGACTCCCAGGCTTTAGGTGCTTTTGGAGGCTTTGGAGGCTTTGGAGGCTTTGGAGGCTTTAGAGGCTTTAGAGGCTTTAGAGCCGAAGACACATAACGTTTTTTGGACGGCATAAAGATAATATTTTATAGAGGATTTAGATGGCCAAATAAAGGGCGACAATATTAAAGCTTTTTAATCAACTACACCACTAAATATTCTATATACAGGCTTCCTAGCCACGTCGCTGCTGTTCACCGCAATATTCAAGTGTCAACAAGGCGCCAGCACCCCTGCCGCCAAGCAATCGCACTAACCAGGGGCTTCAACACCAAGTCATATACAGTATAGAGCCTCTAGATTGGCTTAAGAGGCTTGCATATACAAAAAGTACAAGAAATCTTTGCCACACAAAGGGATATATAAGGCTTTTAGGTTTTAGAGACGGATCGCGCTTTAGGGTATATACTAGTTTTATAGGGGTTTAAATATAAGGTATAATTAACTTTAAAGAGCGAGTCTATTTATTATATTAAAGGTCCTTATTAATTCGTTAACATATTATAGTAAATTTAGATAGGTTTTTTAGTAGTTCCCTACCTATTAACTAGGCTCTAATCTTATCTAAGATAGCTTATTAAAGAGCAGTAACTCTACTAGCTTTATTCTAATCTAGCTTACTAATAAGGCCTAAATTTTTTAAAAAGAAGCTAGTAAAATCTTAGTTCCGTTATTATAAGTTTTTAAGTTTAGTAACAGCTATATGTTCGTGGCTGGCGTTATTATATATGGTCATTTGGATGCCAGAACAGAAGAATAAGGCAAAGGTCGTAATAGAGGCTTAAGGAAGTTGAGGATTGTCACAAATAACGCGTCGGTGGCTTAGAAGAGGGGTAGGAAACTAGAAGACGTGTTGTTAATTAGTAGAGACTTCCTGAGTCAGGTTCCTCACCGCGTGGAGTTCACCAATACACCTGATCACGATGCGGCTGGCAGAGGCGTCGAAAAGCTTCAAATTGACTGTCAGGTGAGGTTGTTCGGCAGTCTCTTTTTGATATTCAGCTGCCAAGACGGAATGTACTGAATTCGGGTTCGTCGGTGGCTTAATCGGAAGCGCTAACCACCGGAATTGACAGGATGCTGTAGATCCCTAGCGCCACACCGTGGCTAGATTTCTCCCCGGGGGTCTGATTTATGAGATAACCCCCGCATGAGTTAGTTAGCCTCCACTGGGGACAGATGGTCTCAAACCGGGACAATTTCGACTTATTCCTACCTTCTAAGGTGTGGTTCCGAAGAGAAAGGGTATTAAATCCACATCGTTTGAGCGCGACTAATCCGCAATTACAACGAGATGCTAAGAGAGAGTAGGTTTACGGGAGGATAACCCCTCTTTGATTCTTAATTTCATTATAATTAGAAATCTAAAAAAATTTCACAAAGTTCTATGAATCATAAAACTCCTCCGAAGACGCACAGTGATAAACTCCATTGAATATTGACAAAATCCACCAGTTGGTACATCCAGTAACTCCGATAACAAACGCGATCTTCCAAAAAAAATTTGACGGGGGTTGTAGGCGGCATTCACAGGAGCTTCCTGTTATCACATGATGACCTGGCACATAGATCCCTCCGAGTCGACTCCACCCCATAGTCTCGTTTCCACCACCGTACCTGTGCATCATCGTGATAAAATATCCTCCTCTAGCGACTAAAGCTTCGAAATCAGGGGCGAGAGATGACCAGTATAGTGCCGGACTCTCTCCGACTAAGTACGGGGGCAGGCGTCCTGCTAGTTAAGTCCCCAGTGAGGTGAATATGAGACCTGGTTATGATCACGACCCGCACGTACACGATGTAAGATCTGATTGCGATCCCGATCCCGACGCGTGTGGTGTGAGACCTGGTTATGATCACGATCTGGATGTACGTGGTGGTTCTGGTGCTTCCGTGTATTCCGATTTCCCCTCTTTTGATGATCAGCCCTACGATGGTGATTGGGTGGTGCTCGACGGCCTCCATGGCCTTTACGTTTGGGTTGGCGGTGTGCGGGCGCAAGCCCAAAGAACTCCATCAATAAAGATGGTTGATTGCTGCCATGTCTCCGGGTCGTACTCGGTCGGCTGCCCATGATTTCGGACGCATGGGAGGAAGCAAGAAGGTTTTTGCTCTCGATCGTTTACGATGAAAGATCCTGAAAACGTTTTACGGAAGGGCAGCATCTCTATATCTTATAGACGAGCAACGGGGCTGTGTTAAGCAGGTGGCGTTGTGCATGTCTGTCCGGTGAAATTTGTCACCCCGAAAACCATGTTACTGTATGCAAGCTCAGCCGCAGCTGAGAGCAAAGGTATATAATAGATATCCGGGCTATCCTCGGATAGGATTATTATCCGCCCGACCGGATAGGATAATTTATCCTCCGCAGGTCTGGGGCTGCCCACACGTGAGCGTAGTGCACGTACCAACGATCCACCAGGGGTCTGATTTATTGAGATAAGCTGCGGGGCGCATACATACCCTCACCGTGTTTGTTTGTGTTCACCGGACTGCACCTATTTCAACAGCCTATAATCAAGGAAGCTGCCACCATAGCGTGGTTTCTGTGCATAACTCTCAAGTACCACAGCCTCCTAGACTGGTCTTCAGCTGTTGAGCCCACACATTTCGCCTACGGTCATTGCAAGATGGCCACCTTGAGGGCTCTCCTACTTAATCAAGCATACAACGATCTTGAATTTAAGCCGTATCCAAATAAATACATTGAGATACTCAAGTTCGAAGTAAGACTATTTGCCCTGTTTTTCACCAGTGGCTCTTGGCCTGAACAATAGTCGAGCACAGTTCCGACACGTCTTCTGAACATTTTCAAGCTGATTGCTTGAAGGGGCTTGAATGCGAACCGCGCGGCGAAGATCTACCTTTGGAGCATCTCAATGATTGGCTTCAACAACGAGTAAGTGGAGGTTATGTACCAAGAAAGATCCAGAGGCTGACTGTCTCTTTCGGGAGCGTACGCAGCACCAAAATACGATAAAAATCATCCTCTGACTGGTGGCATCCGCTTAATGTAAGTTTCCGCACCGAAGTTGAATACAAGACTCACGAACGGCGTAGCGTTCAAGAATGGCCAGAGTCCGACCGCTTCTTAAGTCAAAAGACCATGCCTTTTGAGGAATCAACGTTGAAGGATATGATTCAAACGTTCGGGTTACCAACTGAGTACCCAGCACTGTTCTGTCATGGCAAATATACAACACCTAAGTTCAAGATTCGTCGTGATGGAACACGGGCAAGTACTATACCCTTTACTTAGTATGTCTTAAGCTCCTACTTATATATTTTAGCTATTGTATATCAGAGCCCTAATTTCGGGAAGTCTTTTACGACCTTAGCTTTGGCATATGACCTGTCTACATCAATTACTAGCGGATTCCTCGGATACGTCTATAGCCCATCAACTGAAAACCTTATCCAATCGCTCATTAACACATCAGCCCAAGCAATGCATCCTCTACTCTTACCAATGCTGTGTCTCAATAATTGGATCTACATTTTACGAATGGAGACCAACGCGCAAGATGCCCAACTGAGAGAAGTGCAGAAGCTTAGCGGACTGATGGAGGATAAATCGACAAGTGATGCTGGTAAATCAGAAGTCCTTCAAATGGGTGAGGCTTTCCATGAGGCGCATGCAGCCATAGTCGTTATGCATAACGTTCTCGCCAACTCTCTAGTTTCATTTCTTCAAGAATCCAGCCGCGATCTAAAACTGGCATTAGAGGAGTTCAAGTGTATAATTTCCGCAAAGAAGCAAAGCGTGCTTGGGGATATCAGCGAGGAATTTGAAGACTGTCTTAAGCAGACTGATATGATAGCTAACGGACTAATACACATGCGAGAGCGGTTGCTTAATCGCATGGACATGCAGCTAAAAGTGGTAAGTGACTCACTCCAAACCAATGTACTGCTACTGAGTCGTCCTCTAGCTCTATAATCTTATGCAGCAGCGTGACAGCAGGATTAGTCAGAACATTGCTGAGCAATCTACGAAAATTGCCGTCGCAAGCAAGCATGACAGCTCTGCGATGAAAGCAATTGCTGTCTTAACTATGCTATTTCTACCAGGTACTGCAGTTGCGGTAAGATTAGAAACCATTCTCTAATATACTATTTAAGCGTTCTAATACTTGTTTATTAGTCTATGTTTAGTATGGGCAGCTTCTTCTCAACAACTAACAATTCTCGCATAGCTGTATCCTCACAGTTTTGGATATACTGGGCGATTGTATTGCCGCTCACAGGAGTAGTCCTAATTGTTTGGCTGAGTTGGTTGCGGGTAGAGAAAATTCGTGCTCGTCGAGAGGAATCTGAGCAGGTTGGGGGTGGTGTCGGTTGGGGATCGCACTATTCTTTGACAGCGAATTGAATCCCACAGGATCCAGTGCTCTTATCAATATTCAATATTAGGATTTGGCCGTATTGATATTGTATTGAAAATTTATTCAATATTGAAAAATATTGAAAAATATTAAATATTGAATATAGTACAGTCTTGGTATAGTGTTTTATTTGAAAGTAGGCTCTATACGCCCCTAGGCTCTAGTAGAGCTTCAAAATAGCTACTCTCTCGCGACTGCTCTCTCACCACTATCGTCACCTTCGTGATCCTTGGCGTGGTGTAGTAGATATCGGCTGCTCTCTAGATTCTGCCAAGGCCTCCGAAGCCTCTTATACTACATTCGTCGCCATAAGCCTCCCTCTGGCGGTGATATTACTTAATAGCTAGCTCTTCAAGCACTCCGTACGTTCAATATTAGTACTCCCTAGTGATATGCGGTCCCATAAGATTGTTCGCCGTGCACCTAAAAAGACTCGCTCGGCCTCTG